>CEUK01061261.1_pt1 | contig 103764 bp, 92 predicted proteins | sample 356451 | NCBI WGS metagenome assembly CEUK01 (sample SAMEA2622843, study PRJEB7988) | marine metagenome | isolation source: saline water (ENVO:00002010), including
ATAAACTTTGAAATAGAATATAATTCTCCTAGTTTAATAAATGACCAAATAAAAAAAGACACAAAGACTTTAAAGAAAAATAAAAAAAGAGAGTCTAAAAAAGGTTTAAAAACTGACAAGAAAGATGTTCGTGCTTTTATACTTTCAATTCTAGGTATCACCTTTCTTGTTTTGGGTTTAGCGATACCAATTTTTCTTATATTTTCATGTTTATTTAGCCTAATAGGATTTATAATGGGAATAATATCTGTTATTAAAAATAAAAGAGAAAAAAATAAAATTTCTGTTAAGAGTATTTTAGCAATAGTTTTTGGAGGGCTTTTCATACTTTTTGTGTTAGCAATTATTGTTTTGTTTGCGATACTTAGTGGAGGCAATTATGGTGCTAGTTATTATGGCTTTTAATCTTCATATCAGCTAATAATTATTTTTCACTATGAAAACACTGTTATTTATACTGCTTCCTGTTTTGTCTTTTTCACAGATTAAACAATACTCAGTAGAAAAAAAAATAACCTTTCTGATACTGTTATTGAACAACTTCGAGTTGCTGAACAATTAAAGATTCTTATGGCATCAAAGAAATATGATCATGCAATTCAAATGTTTTCTAAAACACAACAAAAAAATATACATAAAATAAAAGAAGATAAACAAATGTTTAATTACTGGTGCTTGGCTTGGACATTTGATGACGCAAAGTATGAACGTTATGTAACCAAAATAAAGGAAGGTATAGCATCTTTTATATTTGAAAACAACGAATGGAAAATAAATGAAAAGTAGATTGAACTGTATGTGAAATGAGATCTAACTATCGCAAATCGGATATTTTTTATTCCCTCACAAATAATTATTAGCACTTTTTAGTGTAGTGCTGGTGCATCTTTTTTTGTTCCTAAATTATACAACATTCTTGCGTGCTCTATAAGCGCAGAATAAAAGCTTTTGTGTGTATAATATGGTAAATTATACTCTAAAGCAACCTCTTTTATAATTTTTGAAATTTTACGATAATGTACATGACAAATGTTTGGGAACAAATGATGTTCTATTTGAAAATTTAAGCCCCCTACAAACCATGAGAAAAGGCGTGCCTTTGGCGCAAAATTAGCTGTATTTCTCATTTGATTGGACGCCCAACAACCATTTATTTCTCCTTCCAAATCAGGTGTTTCAAAAGTAGATGTAGGAATTACATGTGCTGGTTGAAAAATCAAAGCTAAAGTTAATCCAGCGATGAAATGCATCATAAAAAAACACAAAAGTGTTCCCCACCAAGGCAAAGAAGAGAAGGTTATTGGAAGAAAAAGAGTAATTAACAAATAAACTTTTTTTATCCCTAGAAGCTTAATAAGGCTATACTTATTATGTGTCCTCTGTGTCTTAAGTAACCCTCTTTTTTTATATCTAGCATATTGAACATAGTCTTTTGTTGTAATCCACATAATTGTCATAAATCCATAAAGGAAATAAGCATAAAGATGCTGAAATCTGTGCCCCCACATGAGTTTTTGATTTGGGGACAAACGAAATAATATGCCAGAGTCAATATCCTCATCCATTCCTTCTACATTTGTATATGTATGATGCAAAACATTATGTTGTATTCTCCAATTTAAATCGCTTCCACCTATCAAGCAGATCATTTTGCCTAAAATTTTGTTTACATAGCTATGCTTTGAATAAGCTTCATGATTTGCATCATGCATAATGGAAAGACCTATTCCTGACATTCCAAACCCCATAAAGACCCACATTAATATAATGGCCCAAGTAGATTGTATTGATGTTATAATCAAAAAAAATGGGATGAAATATAAGGAAATCATAAACAAAGACTTAAGTACCATGTTAAAATTGGCATGCTTTGAAATTTCATTGTCTTTGAAATATTTATTCACTCGTTTTCTAAGTTCTCTATAGAAAGGGCTATTTGTATTTTTGTATTTAATTATTTTTTCCATCTTCTAGTTTAGTGTTACTAAATACTTTTTCTCACTTAATAATTTAACAACAATAATAAATAATTATACAATTCTATAAACTGAGAATTATTAGTATTTTTCAACATTACAAATTAAACATCAAAAAATGAATCAGTTATGTTAATATAGATTAAAATTATATCCTCTATTTGCTAATAATTATTTTAATGTTTCGTTGTTTCTGAATAAATTATTCTTAGTTTAGGCCTAAACAATAAATACTAAAATGAAAGCACACCACATAAGTTTATCAAACGCACTAATATTAATCTTCTTCTCTTTATGGGGGTATTTAGCTTCTGAAACCCCTTCACCAACAGCCCTTATTCCTGCCTTTGCTGGAGCAGCCTTGGTTTTTCTATATGTTGGATTAAAAAATGAAAATAAAGTACAAGCCCATATTGCTGTTATAATAACATTAGTAATTTTAATTGGCCTTATTAAACCATTAATTGGCGCCATAAAAAAAGACGAGTTACTCCCGATTATTCGAGTCTTAACGATGATTTTTAGTACTTTTTTATCATTGGTTTTCTTTGTTAAGAGCTTTATTGATGCCCGAAAAAACAAAAAAAAATAACTGCTGTTAAAGTTTTATTTGGATCTTCGTGATTTCTTAGACATGAACAAGGAAAATAAAGGGTTATTATATATAATTTTAAAGTTTTTAGCTTTTGTTGGTATTGGATCTTGTCTGTATGTTTTTATTATTAAAACCATTGTATTCTTAAAGTGGATAATATGATGAACTTTATCAAAATAGTTGGTGTTATTTTTATGCTGTTTGGTTTAATCAAATACTTATTCTTATAGAAAAAGACACTAATAAACATTTTCACCTTGAAAAGAAACAAAAGTATAACCCATTAGAGAGCCTAATTAAATATTATTTTTAGTAAAAAATCTTATGTTAGAAAACTTGTGTGACTTCTTGAGTGAAAACTTTTTATAGGCTATGATTACGGTCGCTTTTTTTATTGTGGCCATATTGCCTAAAAAGAAAAAATAATTCCCCGTTTTCACTCGAGGTTGTTTTTGTAAGCCTTTTCGAGGTAAAAATTCAGTAAATAATTGTTAGTTTAGCAAGTATTAAACTAATAACTATGAAAAAACAACTACCTATATTTTTCTGTCTAATTGCTCTTATAATAAAGACTCCATCATTAGCACAGTCAGAAATATACTTTGGCTCTATTAATTTAATTAGCCCCGACACTGTAGAAGCAGAGATAAAATACAATAATATCTCTAATAATTCGGTTGCAGGAGTACAGTTTGATATACAAAATGTTGAGCTTTATTCTTTTTATGATGGTGACCTTGAAACATATGGATTTACAATTAGCCATAACGCACCTACCGTAATAGCATATACCTTAATGGGTTATTACATCCCTCCGTCAAATTCAACTATCACAAAGGTTAAAATGAAAGTTATTGATCAAAACATTAATGTTTGTATAGATAATGCTATTGTTTCTGATCCTACAGCAACTGCAATTCCTACAATCGTTGGAGACTGCTTTTCATACGACTCCCTGACAAATAATGCTTCACTAGAAGAGATAAATTATACTGAGAAAAAACTAGTGAAAGTTGTAGATTTATTAGGTCGAGAAAAAAAACCTAAACCAAATATCCCTTTTCTATATATCTATAATGATGGTAGTGTAGAAAGAAAAATAATTCTAAAATAAAAAATATGAGAATACTGATCTTTATTTTTTTTCCGTTGATTACTTTTAGTCAAGAAGTAATCTCTTCACAAGGAAATTCCTACACAAATTCAAATGTAAATATAGACTTTACTATAGGCGAAGTTATAATTAACACAGAAACTGATGGTACACATTATATGACTCAAGGTTTTCATCAAACTAATTGGGTTTTTGCTGGACTAGAGAATCACACTCCAAACTATGAAGCTATTATATTCCCTAACCCTACTGAGGAATCATTAAATATAAAGACAAGCACATATGAAAATGTTGTTTATACGCTTTATGATGCGCAAGGGAAGTTAATAATGCAGAATGAACTTTTTGAAGAACAGACATCTCTTCAAGTAGATCATTTAGCTCCAGGAAAATATTCTTTGGTACTTAATAGTAAAACTGAAAAACTAAAAACATTTAGCTTAATAAAACACAAGTAAAATGAAAAGAGTTCTACTATCACTAACTGCAATAGCAACACTATCATTAAACTCATTAGCACAAGCGCCTGAAAGTTTTAATTACCAAACGGTTATTAGAAACAATGGTGTTATTATAAATAATCAGCCCGTTGTTGTGCGGTTTATTATTCAAAAAGATTCTATTGGTGGAACAAATGTTTATACAGAAACACATTCAGCAGTAGCAAATGATTATGGAATAGTAAACCTTCAAATTGGAACAGGTACATCAACAGATAACTTCACTATAATTGATTGGGCTGATGGTCCTTACTTTATCGAAACCTCTGTTGATTTTTTAGGTGGTATGACTTGGACAGTTATGGGGACATCTCAGTTAATGAGTGTGCCATATGCTTTACACTCTAAAAAATCTGAAAGTACTGATTCAATCCCAATGCACACGCATGATTCTATTCCATCACACACACACTCAAACCCTTGCAACTTTTCTTTTCCAGAAGGCCTAAAAGGTGTTTTTCAAACAATTGATATCTCCGGGTCCGGCTGGTCTCCAACTCCAGGAACTAACGCATATGTTCTGAGTGCATATAGTACTGGATATATTTCTATTACTGATTCTCCAGGGGGAGCAGGATATATTTTACAAACAAGTCAGTACCCTTCTGTTCAACAAAAAAAATCTTTAAACAATCCTATTGTTTTAAGCCCCTCTGCTAGCATACTAGGCTCTGGGAGTTCCTCTATAAATTGTTTAGTTGTCCCCAGTCAGGGAAATGTTTCGCCAGTAACGATTAACCTAACTGGAGTCCTTTATACTGTTCCAATGAACAAGATATTGGTTATTACAAACCATTATGATTCGGGATGTTTGTATGTAAACACTGTTAAAATATCATGTAACACAGGTATTGACTATTTCTTAGGGCAGCCCATTGTTGTTTCGGGTATTGGTATAGTCGAGGGGCAAGGTATTATAAATGGATACCTTGTAGATGACGACTATTTTTCTGGTTGTATTGGAGGAAACTAAAATGTCCTTTAAATCTAAATTTATAGTTTTTTTAGTTTTAATTTGAGTTTTCATTCTAAAGGTCTTATTTTAGAGAAAAATTTAAAAACTATGAAAAAACATTTACTATCATTTATTATTATTGCGTCTTCAGCGCTAGCTTTTTCTCAAGTGCCTCAAAGACCTTTAGTAGAACATTTTACACAGGCTTCATGTGGCCCTTGTGCTTCACAAAACCCTGTGCTAAAACAAACATTAGATGCTTTTGGCGACGCAAACTATGTGCGTGTATCACATCAAGTATCTTGGCCTGGAACAGACCCAATGAATGCTGCATTCCCTGGTGGACCAGAAGACCGTAGAAATTATTATGGTGTAACAGGTGTTCCTAACGCATGCTTAAATGGCGGTGCTGCTGGTGCCCCTAACACTGTTGTTACTGCAAACACTTTGGGAGCTGCTGCAGCTAACACAACTCCTTATGACATCACAGTTACTCAAACTTGGGCTGATGCAAATACTGTAACAGTTAATATTGATGTAACAAACACAACAAACAGTGATGTGTCTGATGCAAACAGAATTTTTGTTTCTATGATTGAGAAGCATGTAGATTATGGTACTGCACCAGGATCAAATGGAGAAGTTGAGTTTGAGTGTGTAATGCGTCAAATGTACGATGCAACTAACGGAAGCCCTGATGCAACGACTGGTGCAGCTTTAGGAACTATTACCGCTGGTGCAACTCAAAACTACTCTTTTACTATCACAAACTTGCCATCATATATTTTTGATAAAGCACAAGTTATTTTTGCTGTATATCTTCAAAATCAAGCGTCAAAAGTAGTATACCAATCTGCAAAATCTGAGGTTACAGCAATACCGGGTATTGTTTTAGTTTCAGCACAATCTGCTTCTCAAGCGGGAACAGGTCTTTGTGATTACTCTTATACGCCAGGACTTATTTTTACCAATAACGATCCTTTAACAGATATTTATGAAGTAGTAGCTGAATATTCTATTGATGGAGGTCTTAATTATCAACAAACTTGGGCCGGAAATTTAACACAAGGACAATCTGCAACAATAACATTCCCTGCAACAACATTAAACCCAGGGACTTCTGTTGTTTCTTATAACATTGTTTCTGCAAATGGTGGACAGCCTTGGTCAAGCCCTCAAGCTGTTTCAATTCCTGATGAGGTTTATAACAAATTAAACGCTACAGCTACAAACTCACCGCTAGAGGAAGGTATGGAAAATGCTACTCTAGAGCCAACTACTGGATACTCTAGAGACCTTACAACTGGTATTTTTGATGCAAGCAATGTTCTTCTTAGTAGATTTTGTATTCTTGATGGACCTACATATAATTATGGTGCAATTGGAGGGTACGGAAACTCTAACCGATCAATTCGTGCTCGTTTCTACAGTATTTCAGCTGGAGAAAGCATGAATTTGATTATGCAAAAAGTAAACTTAGATGCTAACCCATATGTTAGCTTTGATATTGCATATAAACAATACTCTACTGAAAACGATAAACTTTCTGTTTATATTTCTACAGATTGTGGTGCTACATGGGCACAGGTTTTTACAGGACAAGGTGCTGGAATAGCTACGTTACCTGCTAGCACAACTCAATATAGTGCACCATCTGCTGGTGACTGGGATACAAAAATAGTTGATTTAGCAAACTACGCGAATGTTAATGATGCTGTTATTCGTTTTGAGTTTACATCTGATTATGGTAATAACATGTTTGTTGATAATATTAACATTAATAACGCTGTTGCTTCGGTAGTAGAAGAAGATAATGTTACGTTTTCAATATTTCCAAACCCAACTTCTGATAAATTAACAGTACAGTTTAACCAAACAACAGACGCGTCTATTCGATTAGTTGATGTTAATGGTAAGGTTGTTAACTCTAAAAGCTATACTGCTCAGAAAACAGTTAATATTAACACATCTAGATTAGAGGCAGGAGTATACAACCTTCTTGTAACAACAGTAGATGGTGTTAAAGTTAAAAAAGTAATTGTTGAATAATTCAACATTTTATAATAATAAAAAAGGGAGGTAAATACCTCCCTTTTTTTGTTACCAATTAATTTTTTTTTCGGCTTCACCTATATCACAAAAGTCATATTCTTTAAGCCATTTTATTAACTTCGACTCACACGACCTTAAACCAACATAAGACTTAAACCTTCTAGTGATGGGTAAATCTTCTATTATTGGCTGACTAGGGTCGAAATCTCTAGGATGGAAATAAGTCATAATATAATCTGATTTATCTGTCCATTTTTTAATCAAATAGTATGGTGATATTCGAAAATACCCTCCACCAGAAAAAACAACCTTACAACCAAAATATTTAGTTGTGTTTATAGGAAACTCCTTTAAAGTACCACCGCTAAAAGAAATAATAGAAGGTTTAGCTTGACCAAAAGAATGGTATCCTCCATGCGCTCTATATAGAGGAAAAACAGAAGAGTCTATTTCTATGCCCAAATCCACTAAGGTTTCAAACGCCCATTTATTTGATTCTGTAATTGAATAGCCTGGCGCCCTAAACATTCTGACCTTTTTGCCAGATAAGTCTTCTAGGGTTTTAATTGACTTTTCAACGTCTTTATAGAATGCTTTTGGGGTTTGTTCATAAGCAAGTTGATGGTATGAACTGTGTGAGCCTATTTCAAATCCTTTCTGAGCAATCTTCTTCACTATCTCTGGATATTTTTCAGCAATCCATCCTAAAACAAAAAAAGAAGCCTTTTTGTTTGTTAGCTCTAACATACTAAATATCCGATCCATATTTTGATCAATCCTTGATGGATAATTATGCCATTCTTTTTCTGTTCTCGTAGATCTATTGTCTAGAATATGAAACCATTCCTCTATATCAAAAGTCAATATCTTCATTAAAAAAACTTCTTCCCTGATCTTCTAAATACAACAACATCCTCTTTGGTAGGAAAAGAGTAATATGTTTTTTCTTTATCTCTGTTTGGCTTTAATTCAACGCTCCCTTTCATAATCTGAACAACAGCATCTGATATAGCCTCCATCCCTATTTTTTTCGTGTGTTTAATTAGTTCTGCTTGAGATCTAGCACCTATCTCAACTTTTTTTTGAATAATAATTGGACCACTATCAATCCCCTCATCAACAAAAAATACCGAAACACCGGTGAATTTTTCATTGTTTTTTAAAACCCAAAAAGTCGGCATCAATCCTCTATATTTAGGAAGCAATGCTGTATGTAAATTTATACATCCTTTTGGTGCTAAATCAATTAATTTTCTCTTAAAAATTTGATTACCTAATATTGAAACCAACAAGTCTGGGGAGTAAGCTCTAATTATCTCTAAAGACTCTTGAGAATTAATGTCTTCTCCTGTTTTTATTATTGGAACCCCTTTTTTAGCTAAAAAAGTTTTTAATGATTCTTTAAAAATAAAGGAGGATATATATTTTGCTGCATAATAAAGAAAAAAACTCAACCCAAAAACCCTAAGGGTTTTTATTGTTTTTTCTTTAAATGTTTCTTTTTTACCAAAAGGAGAAACCTCATTCACAACACAACCAACAACCTTTGTATCCTTAGGGATAATAGCAAAAAGATACTTCAAATTATCTTTAAGATAAAATGGTTCGTTTTGAGTTATTAATATAATTCTCATTTAGCTTTTATTGCTTTTTCAAAAAAATCGATATGTTGATCAACTATTTTTTCCCAGCTGTATTTTTCTTCTATCATCTTTTTTGCTCCATTCACTTTTTGAACAAAACTATCTTCTGAAAAAAATGCTATAGCATTTTGAATCTCACTTTCTGAAGAGAAATATAATCCGTTTTCCTGCAAAACACTCTTATTGAAAATGTTTTCATGAGCAACAATTGGTCTTCCAGAAGCCATCGCCTCTAATAAAGAAGGGTTTGTCCCGCCAACAGTATGGCCATGAAAATATATCTTTGCGTACTTTCTAAGTAGGTCTAGTTTTTCTTGCCCATATATCCCGCCCAAAAATCTTATTTTAGAATTCGTTGAGTACGTTTTTCTTATTCGTCTTGCATACTTAGTACTGTAATCTCCAACTATAATTATTGGGACATTAGTTTTCGACTTTAAATATCCTTGTAAAACAACTTCTATATTGTTTTCAGGTTCTAGTCGTGCAACCATTAAGAAATAGTTATAGACAGTGAGGTTATAAAAGTCTAGCTCTTCCTTCTTTGCTTCTTTGCCTGTTTTTACATGCGCACCATAAGGTAAAAATACAGCTTGAACATTATGCTCATCCCTATAATAATCTTGTATTCCTATATTATCTGCTATTATATAATCGGTGTGTTTTATTGCTATTCTCTCCATTATTTTAGTTAACCATTTTACAGGCTTACTCCATTTGTCTCTCTTCCATTCAAGTCCATCCATGTTTGTAACCCAAACACTTTTTGACCTTGAAGAAAAAAACCAAATTCCAGGGGCGGCGCTTTGATAACCAGCATGATAAACTATATCATAATCTTTTTTATAAGCATCTCTCGAACACACCCAATCATAATAAAAGTTTGCAAAAGGGCCAATTTTGTCTTCAGGGCAATATTTATGTATTATTTTAATCCCTTTGTATTCTAAGTTTTTGAAATAATGATTGCTCGAATTATAAACGGTAACGTCATGGCCTTTATTAACCAACCCAACACCGAGATGTTCAGCAAATTGCTCAAACCCTCCGTAATTGTTTGGGACACCCCTAGTACCTAGAATTGCAATCTTCATTATAAAATAATTCTTATTATTAATCTGAATTTAAAAAAAACGATTTTAAAGCTTTTTTTTAATTATCCTTATTTTTTATAAAAATAAAACTCTTAATGAATTTTTTATGTAATATTTTTGTTTCTTAATTAACAATTTGAATGAGTAAACATTTAAATACTAACATTTTAACTCTACTTACAGGGACAACAATATTCTTGATTGTTCTATTTACGATAATTAGTCAGGCTAAGTGGAATGATCCTAATGGAGTTATAACGGGTGATGTTCGGGGTTATTATGCTTATTTACCGGCTCTATTTATTCATAGTGATTTACAATTTAAAAACCCCAATGTTTACAATCAAAATAAATCCGATGAAATTTGGACTTCTGAAACAGAAAACGGAAAGCCTTTTATTAAGTATACATGCGGTATGGCTATTTTATATAGCCCCTTTTTTGCCGCCGCTCACTTATACGCAAAAAATAGCGACTCTTATAAGGCAGATGGGTTTAGCAAGCCTTATAAAGTTTCTTTAATTTTTGGCAGTCTAATCTACTTACTAATCTCTCTTTTTTTTATTTCAAAAGTTCTTCGGTTTTATTTTTCTGATATTGTCTGCTCTATTACAATATTAATATTGTTTCTAGGATCAAACCTTTTTCATTATCTAACAGGTAGCATGACATATTCACACGGTTTTAGCTTTGCTTTAATCTCTGTTTTTATGTATTCCTCCATTATGTGGCTCAATAAAAAACATGTAGGATGGTCTATCCTTATTGGTGTTTCCATTGGTTTGATAGTATTAATAAGACCTATAGACATTGCTTTTTTGTTTTTTCTTCCTTTGATAAATGTTAATTCTCTTGAAAGTTTAAAACAACGTTTCTCCTTGTTTTGGGATAATCGATGGCTTGTCTTATTAATGATTTGTTTTGCTTTCTTAATGATCCTTCCACAATTAATTTATTTTAAAATAATTAGTGGTAATTTCTTTTTCTATTCTTATGATAAAGAGTCTTTTTTCTTTTTAAACCCTAAGTTTATTAATGCCTTTTTTAGTTATAGAAACGGATGGTTAATTTATAGCCCTTTAATGATTTTTTCAATTCTTGGGTTGTTTTTTGGTAAAAATATGTTGCATTTAAGACTATACACAAGTTTTGTTTTTGTCTTATATTCTTTTATTATTGTGTCGTGGTGGTGTTGGTGGTATGTAGGTTTTGGTAACCGCGCATTTATAAACCTCTATCCATTGCTTGCACTTTCTTTGGCTGGGTTTATTTCTTGGGTTTTCAATCAGAAGAATATTATTTCTGTTCTGTTTAATGTCTTTGTTTTGCTTGGTGTAACTCTAAACATCAAACAAAACTCACAATTCAATACGGGTGCAATTCATTGGGACAGCATGACTAAAAAAGCATATTGGAATTCTTTTGGTAGAGAGAAGCCTAGCCAGCTATTTAACACGTTGCTTCAAAAACCAATCACATCATATGCTTTAAATGATGAAGATGTTATTGAATATACAGAAATAGATGTTTTGAAAAAAAAGGTTTATTCATATAATGGTTTGGAAGAATGTGACTCTACATCTAGGAGACTTTTTAATCACAATAAAGAAATTAAAAATTCTAGGGGTATTTGTATTCCTGAATCAAAGGAATATTTACTTCAAAAGCTCATTGTTCCAGAAAAAAATGCAACCCATATATACCTTTCTGCCTGGGTAAGCAACCCTCAAGAATTACACTTAGTTGTTGATGGCAATGGTCTTTTTCCTTTTTATTCTGCAATATCAGAAGTTTCCGAAAAAAAGAATGGATGGTATCGACTACATTTAAATGTTCTTCTTCCAAAAGAAAAAGAAAATCTTCGTTTTTATATTTGGAACAAAGAAAAACACAGCTTCAACCTTAAAAATTTGACTATAGAACACAGAAAACAAAATATAAAAACTTCCCTTAGTGATTAAGATAGAACAAATAGAAAAAAATAAGTTAAGTAAAAAAACATTAAATAGAATGTATTCTATTCTAATAGATGCATATGCTAGAACAGAGGTTGATGTTTGGGGAGAAAACTATATTAGAATATCTAAAGAAGAGTTTCTTCAACTAGTTCTTCGTGGGGAAATTTTTGGTGCATTTAAAAACAATTTAATCATTGGAAGTATTCACTTATTAAAAAAAACAGAAACCACCTATTGTTTTGGTCTTCTTTCTGTTGATTTTAAGATGACTAAAATCGGGGTTGGAAGGAAATTAATAAACTATGTTGAGAGTCTTGCTGTTAAAAATGGGGGAGAAGTTATGGAGCTAGAAATATTAAGACCAAAAAAGCAAGAGACACCATTTAAAAAAGTGTTGAGAGTTTGGTACACTAAATTAGGTTATTCTCATTTTGGATCAGGGTCTTTTGAAGAGATAAAACCTGAAAAAAAAGAAAAAGCAAAAAAACTAATTCAGCCTTGTATTTTTGATTGTTATCAAAAAAATTTATAACGCTAAAACAACCCCTCCATTCATAATAGAAGGACCATATCCTAGTTCTAAATAAAACCCTAAGCGTTTTTTTACATAATATCTAACCCCAGCAAAAATAGCAAATGCAGGGTTAACTGAAGACCCCTCACTCTCTATAACAACATCTTGATATTGTCCAGTTGAACTGTTGTACACATTATAGTCATATTCCGTGAGTTTATCTGAATCTATATATACCCCTAAGCCTATTCCGGTATAAAAATCTAATTTTGGAACATTAAACTCAAAATGATATGCACCACGCCCCATAACACCTATTCGAGTTTTTTTTGATTCTGAAACCTGATCATTATTATATATCGTAGCCCAATAACTGTCTCTGATTTTATAAGAATAAAAAGCATGTGTTAAGGTTGCACCAACTCCTATACGACCAACCCCTAAGACATCAGTGATTCCTCTTTCATAAACTAATTGAAAGGGACCAATCGTTGATTTTTGAACTTGAGCGCCAACAATACTATTTAAATAGACATTACCATATATCCCTCCTGCAATTCCTCCATTGTTTTTTAATGGATTGACAGAAAGAGCGCCATAGCCAGCCACAAAATAGTTTCGCCCTTTTTTAAAATCTTCAAACTCTTGACCATTAACCATAAAAAAAGAAGAAAAAAGCGCTAACAATAAAATATTTCTCATAATCATTAATTTTAATAAATCCTTTTATGTAATTTTTGTGTAAAAATAAACATCTAGTTTATTAAAAAGAATCATTATTGCTGAATCTTATCACCAACCTATAGTTGATTTTTTTTTAATTTCTCTAAAAGTTCCTGCATCGATGAAAATGAATAGTCCGCCAAGCTTAGTTTTGGATTTGGAGTGTGTGTTTTTTCCGGTACACAAACTACTGTCATTCTAGCGGCTTTTCCTGATATAACTCCATTAAGAGAATCTTCTACAACAAGACACTTTAGTGGTGGAACAGCTAGATGTTTCGATACAGATAAATATACTGCAGGATGTGGTTTTCCATATTCTTCCTTTTCTGCCGAATGAACAAAATCAAATTTTTTCTCTAATCCTAAAGTCTCTAAAACAGCTTTAATTAAAATAAAACTTGATGATGTTGCTAGACCTATTTTTAGTTTATTTGTTTTTAAAAAATCAATCATCTCTACAACTCCATTCAAAGGCTTTCCATTTTTTGTTATTAATTCAACCATCTTATTCTCAATAAGCTCTTCTACATGTTTATTTGTATATTTTTCCCAGCCAATTTTGTTGCTCCAATAATCAATCACCTCATCTATTCTAAGACCAACCGTATGTTGAAAATCTTCTTTTGAAAGAGGGCAGCCAATAAAAGAAAAAACCTCTTCCATTGCAATTTTCCATAAAGGTTCCGAGTCGATTAATACACCGTCCATGTCAAATATCACTGCATTATACTCCTTTATTTTAATCATTAGAAATGTTATATTTAGTTAAAAAGCCACCGCCAAAAATAAGATGTTTTTCATCCGCAAAAAAAAGATGTGATGTATTTAAAACAACTATTGACTCTTTTTGGGTCATTTCATTAAAATCTATTGTTCTATAAATATTGTGTCTGCTTTCTTCTTTTTTTAAAATTAAAATCCTATTGTATGTAGTTAAATAAATATATTCCCCCTGTTTGTCTGCTGCTGTTATTGCATCACTAAAATATCCCCCTGGGCCAACATATAGCTCGTCCCTTTTTTTTAAAAAATATGTGCCCGGCTCTTTTGGTATTCTGTATATAAAACTTATCCCTGTCCATGGATAAGTGTTACATTTAGTAAAAAGAGTTAAAGAATCTTTGTCATAAAAAAAGGCTTCAGAATCAAAATTGAGATTCTGCTTGTGTGGTGGAAAATTTTTTTGCTCTAAATATCGAAAAAATATTCTCTCTGATTCTATTTCATTTTTTAACAAAACCTCTTTTATCTTAACCTTATATATAATTAACTCCTTTCTTTTATTTAAATTATTACCAAAATCACCTATATAAATGTGCTCTTCGTCAGCAGCGAGGTCTTCCCAGTCGTTGTTTTCGGCACCATTAATTTTAACTGTTTTTAGGATTTTAGCCTCTTTATTTAAAAGAAATAAAATCGGCTCATTACCACTATCATTGATTGCAACAAAAATCGTGTCGTTAATTATTTCTATGCCGGAAATTTCGTTTAATTGACTTGGGAGTTTATAGCGACCCTCTTCCTGTGAAAAAGAAATTAAACTGTTTATAAAAAAAAGCGTTATGATGTTTTTTAAAAAGTTTCCCTTCAATCTTTTACTTTTTTATTTTAACCGTCTCTATTCTGTTATGTCGAACCTTTTCAATAAAACAACTTATATTGTCAAACTTTATGCTACTACCCGAAACAGGAATAGACTCTGTTTCGTTTATTATCATTCCTCCTAGTGTGCCATAGTCTTCAGAAGCAGGTAGGCCAAGTTGGTAAACCTCATTTAAATAGTCTATTTCTAAACGGGCAGAGAAACGAAACTCTGTTTCTGAAATTTTCTCTTCAATGAAATTTTCTTTGTCATGCTCATCCTCTATCTCTCCAAAAATCTCCTCAATAACATCTTCTATTGTTACTACTCCTGCTGTGACACCATACTCATCAACAACAACAGCGATATTACCAGAATTCTCCGTAAACAAACCAAGTAATTCTTTCCCTAAAGTCGCTTCGGGAACAAAAAGAATTGGAAGTAAAATTTGTTTTATTGACACTGGAGATTTAAACATCTCAAAAGAATGAACATATCCTATTATGTTGTCAACACTTTCTCTGTAAACTAATATTTTAGATTTTCCTGAATCAATAAATTTTTTCCTTAGACTATCAATGTTTTCTTCAATAGAAATTGATATAATATCTATTCTAGGAACCATACAGTCTCTTGCTTTAACCTTATCAAAATCTAAAGCATTGCGTAAAATCTGGACTTCGTTCCCTAGCTCTTCAGAACGGCTAATTCGTTCATTGATTTCTTGTACATATTCTTCAAAATCAACCTTAGAAAAAACTTTTTTTGTGTTTGTCTGGTCCACCCTTAGTAACTTTAAAAAAAAGCTTGACAACCACAATATCATGTTTGTTGGAACATACAGCATATAATAAATAAAAATCATAGGTTTTGTTGTGAATGACAAAAACCTATTTGGGCTAATTTGAACAAAGGCTTTTGGCAAAAACTCTGCTACAACTAAAACCAAAGCTGTTGAAAAAAAGGTTTGTATAAATAAGATTAAGACTTCATTTGTTATTCCCCAAGACAAAATAACCGGCTCTAGTATGTTAGCAGAGAACAAGCCAAAAAAAACAAGAGAAATATTATTTCCTAACAAGAGCATTGCAATAAAAAAAGATTCTTTTTTATAGAAAATGCTTAAAATTTTGGCATTAAGTGTTGACTTTGTTTTATCAAGCTCTACCTTTAATCTGTTTGATGATATATAAGCTGTTTCCGTCCCAGAAAAAAAAGCTGAAAAGATTAAAGTGATAATTATACCTATAAGAGGTGTTGCCATTTATATTTAAAAAAAATTAAATCTACCAAAAACTAAAGTACATCAAAGCCTATATCTTTACGATAGTTTGAGTTTTCAAATTCTATCTTTTCTATAGAATCATATGATTTTTTAAGAGCTGTCACAACATCTTTACCATATGATGTAACTGCTAAAACACGACCGCCATTTGATATTACTGCCGGCCCATCTGAAATTGTTCCTGCGTGAAAAACAATACTTTCAGTAATAGAATTTAATCCGTAAACTTGTTTTCCTTTCTCATAGCTTTCAGGGTATCCCCCCGAAACCATAACAACAGTTGTAGTTGTCCTCTCATCAAACTGAACATCACATTCTGACAATGTGTTCGTCGCAATACCTTCAAATAAATGAAGTAGATCTGACTTTAATCTTGGGAGAACAACTTCTGTCTCTGGGTCACCCATCCTACAATTATACTCTATAACATATGGCTCATTTTTAACATTAATAATACCAAAAAAAACAAACCCCTTATATACAATACCCTCTGCCTTAAACCCTTTTATTGTAGGTATAATTATTTGATTTTTAATTTTTTCTAAAAACGTAGGATTAGCAAAAGGAACTGGCGATATAGCACCCATACCCCCTGTATTTAAACCTTTGTCCCCCTCTTTTATTCTTTTATAATCTTTAGCCTCAGGAAGTATTTTATATGAATCTCCATCTGTTATAACAAAGCAAGACAATTCTACCCCACTAAGAAACTCTTCAATAACAACGGTTGAACTTGCTTCACCGAATTTTTCTTCTGTGAGCATTTTCTTTAACTCTTGTTTTGCCTCTGAAATTGTGTCTAAAATCAAAACCCCTTTTCCTGCAGCTAAACCATCTGCTTTTAGAACATATGGAGGTGCCATTGCTTCTAAAAATTCATACCCAGAACTAATTGTTTCTTTAGTAAATGTTCCATGCTTCGCTGTCGGTATATTATGCCTATTCATAAATTGCTTTGCAAAATCTTTGCTACCTTCTATTTTTGCCCCCATTTTATTTGGACCAATGACAGAAACTTTAGATAGTTCTATGTCTGAATTAAAAAAATCAACAATACCTTTAACTAAAGGTGCTTCTGGCCCTACAACAACCATGTTGATTTTGTTTTCAATAACAAATCTCTTAACTTCTTTAAAGTCTAAAATTGAAATGTTTACGTTTGTTCCGTGTTCTTTTGTGCCTGCATTCCCTGGAGCAATATATAGTTCTTCCAATAAAGAGCTTTGTGAAAGCTTCCAGGCTAAAGCATGTTCTCTCCCTCCAGAACCTAATAATAAAACTCGCATATTTTATTTATTTAAGACAACTTAATATCGATTCAAATATTTCTAGCCCATCAGTGTTGGCCAAATCACCATCAGACGCTCTCTCAGGATGGGGCATCATTCCAAAGACGTTCTTTGCTTGGTTGCATATTCCCGCAACATTCTCAATAGAACCATTTGGATTACTACTTTTACTTATCTCTCCATTTTCATCACAGTACTGAAAAAGAATTTGTCCATTGTCCTTTAATTTATTTATTGTTTCCTGCGAAGAAAAAAATCTTCCCTCCCCATGAGCTATAGGTATTTTATAGCTCTTTTTTCTATCTAGTTTTTTTGTTAATACTGTATCAATAGATGTGGGCTTTAGATGTATGTTTTTACAAATAAACTTTTGATTGTCGTTGTGAAGCAAAGCGCCATCCAAAAGACCTGATTCTGTTAGTATTTGAAAGCCATTACATATACCCAAAACATAACCGCCGCTGTTAGCGTGATTTATAACTTGTCTCATTATTGGGGAATGTTTTGCTATCGCGCCTGACCTCAAATAATCGCCATAAGAAAAACCGCCAGGCAAGACAACAAAGTCAACTCCCTTAAGTGTCTCTTCTTTATGCCAAAGCCTATAAACACTCTGATTTAAAATTTTTTCTAAAACATAAACCATATCTTGATCACAATTTGAGCCAGGAAAAGTTACAACACCGAATTTCATTTTTTATGTGTTTTTTTTTACAAAATAAATATAATTAAATCTTCAACAACTCAATTGGTATAAAAAACTTTCCTAATGCTAGGAAAAAGAAACCATAATATACTATAGTGGCCAATCTATTTATTTTTTTTTCTCCAAAAGCGTAGGGTATTATAAACATTAATGGCAAAATAAGCAACCCTAAACTGGTTGTTGATTCAAATGCAAAAAACTCCACGCCCCCCAAGGAAAAAGAAAAGAAGAGCATAAAAAACAAAGCTTTGAATAGTTTTTTTAGCCTTATGTTACTTGAACGAACCTTATTTAAAATTTTCGATATCCCTAACAAGAAATAGAAAAAAAGAAAAGAAATCAATACAATAATGACACTATATTCTTCAATTAAATAATTCACAAAAAACAAACTATTAAACTTTGAAGTGCTGAAAATAAAAAAATAAAGGTTTGCATATAAAAGAGGTATAAAAAGGGCTATAAAAGCCAAAAAGAACTCCCTTAAAACAAACGGGCGAAAAATTCTAATTATAAAAAACACAAAAGGGAAGCCAAAAAAAGCTATTGGGTATACCGTACAGGTAATACCAAAAAAGAAAAGCGAATTAAAAGTACATCTTCTTCCGTCTTTGTTTTGACTCAGTTTAAAAATTTGTGAAAGCATTAAAATTAAACCCGTTTGTGCTAACAAAAAATTGTCAAGAATATAGAAAGAAGAAAAAAAACTCATTGTAACAACATACATGAATGAAATGAAAAAATTATTACTTTTCATAAATTCATTTCTATTAAAAATATTGTTAAGTATAAGACTGTTAATCAAAATAATAATTGGCGCGAGTGTATACGAAAAAAAACTCCTTAAACTGTATAAATTTCCAAAAAAACCGAAAAAAGAACCCTCTATGTTTTTTTGCTGTCCCAAAAAAATATTCAAAATAGAAAACAAAATAATAATGACTGGCAAAAATATGAGAGCAAAAGATTTATTACCAAAAAAAAGTTTTACCATAAAAACGAAGATACATTTTTTATTTATTCATTATTGTTTAATTTACTTTAGTATTTTATATTTACCTTTCATTTAAAAAAATGAATTGTTTTCTTTATTTTTTATTAAAATCTGACTTATGGCAACAACTAGATACTCTGATAACGATTTAAAGGAATTTAAAGCCTTAATAAATAAAAAATTGTCTGAGGCAAAAGAGGACTTAGAGCTACTAAACGGATCCCTTTCTCATAATGATGACCATGGGACCAATGATACTGGGCGGACATTTAACATGATGGAGGATGGCTCAGACACATTGTCTAGAGAAGAGGTTGCTCAGCTTGCGGCAAGACAAGAAAAGTTTATTTCTAGCTTAAAAAATGCTTTGATTCGTATCGAAAACAAAACATATGGTATTTGCCGTTCAACAGGTAAATTAATCCAAAAAGAAAGATTAAAACTAGTCCCACATGCAACATTAAGCATTGAAGCAAAAAACGCACAAAGCTAACCTTCTTTGAAAAAAAAAATAATTTCTGTTACGCTTGTTGTTTTATTAATCTTGACTCTTGATCAATTTTTAAAACTTTATATTAAAAGCTTCTTTTCGCCTGGAGAAACACACGCTCTTATTGGTGATTGGTTTTTATTAGAGTATATAGAAAATCAAGGAATGGCTTTTGGGACTTCTTTCGGAACAAAGCCCTGGCATAAGCTTGCATTAAGTGTTTTTCGCATCATTGCTATTATAGGATTGTTTTATTATTGGGTAAAACAGTTGAAAAAAGGATCAAAGTTAGAGTTTTTAATCATTCTTGGTTTTGTGTTCGCGGGTGCAACTGGGAATTTAATTGACTCTATGTTTTATGATTTTATTTTTGAATACGACCCATGTATGGTTTTTAATTATTTGCCCGGTTCGGGGTTAGAAACTGAATGTGGTAGCTATATTATAGAAACCAGGCATTCTGGTTTTCTTTTTGGTAATGTTGTTGATATGTTTAAGTTTCATGCTTATTGGCCTAAATGGGTACCTTATCTGGGTGAAAAAGAAGTTTTTCCAGCTATTTGGAATATCGCTGATGCTTCTATATCTATAGGGGTTATTGCTATTCTAATTCGACAAAAAACATACTTTCCAAAACAAAAAAGTAACCCTGCTTAATTTTGTATTAATCCTATTTTAAAACCTAAATGTTAATCCGCCTAAAAATTGAAAGGCTTGAACAGGCATATTATACCATCTTTGATATCTTTGAGAGGCAAAATTATTAAGCTCTAAAAACGCAGATATACGCTTATTGTATCGATACTCTATACTTAAATTTAAATCTGCTATAAACCCAAGCTCTTGAATATACTGGCCGTTTTCTTCAAAAACATTTGGCCCTGACTCATAAACAAGTGATTTCCTGCCTTCTTCAAGTGTGACGTCTAGTTGAAATAAAAATTTATCAAACAAATTATAAGATCCTTTAATTAAAAACTCTAGCCTTGGAAGATTCCAGGCGTATGAGTTATTTAAAAGAGAATAAGAATTAAACCTTCCCAAAAGGTCTATTTTAAGCTTTTCGTTTTCTTGATAAGAAATAGAAGCATTAATAGATGTTAAATTAATTGTATCATAAATAACTTTAAATTTATTTCTAATAGTATTTATTGTGTCTATAATGTATAGTGCTTTATCGCGAGTGTTAACAAAACGAACACTTGTGCTAAAGCTAACCTTTTTGCTTAGTGTCCCTTTTATTCCTCCAAAAAACTCGATTGGGGTTTTTTCATTTTTTAAGTTTATGTTTGATAATAAAAATTCATTTTCCTGCGTTAGATTTTTAAATGTTGTCTGAGAAACCCCCCCCCTTACACCTGCATAAGGAATAAATATGTCATTAAACATACTATACTTTAATTCTGCTAAAGGGAATAAATATACTTTGGTTTTATTGTGAAAGTCAAAGGTTAAATCTAGACCAATCATTGCTCTAAATCGACTTTCTTTTAGTGTAGTTGTTATGTTTGGTTTTAAACTAAGGACAGTATTATCGGATCTAATTCCTTCTCCGAAAAAAGGAGAGCTATCGTTAAAGTTTCCATACCGATAACCATTATAAATCATATTTAAATCAACTGCGTATGTCTCTTTATTTAATTTATACCAAGCACTTGTTTTTAGGCCGAAAAAATTTTCTCGAGCACGCCACTCTTGACTGTTTTTTTGTTTTGGCTTTTTAGAGCCATAATTATTATAAGAAAGTTCAATTTTATAATTAAGGCTAACACTGTCTTTTTTAAACGACTTAAAAATGGTATTAAAACCAAAATCACTATACCTCTGTGCAATACTGTCTCGTATTAACCCTAGGGTGTCTGAAACACCATAATAATGAAGCCCTTGATTGTTATAATGAATCTTTCCATTAAAATTATATTTTTTCTCTTTTATTCCTCCACAAAGCAGTGTCTGTGTTCGATCAAAAGTTGAGGTCGCATAGTCTTTTATATTACCAAATGAACTAAGATGTTTTACATGGACACCATAGGTGTATTTTTTAGACCTATCTGAATCGAAAAACACCTCGGCTATAGGCATAAGTTCTGTCCCAACACCAATTTTAGCATATGTTTTATATAGTTGAGTGAGTTTATCTATGGTCTTAATTGATGCTGGGTTTATTTCCTCAAAGGAGGTTGATGTTTGGTGTTTTAATGAAAGTAAGGGATATTTTATGCTTAGTGGTCTTACCATTGTATCATTAAATTTTGGAGAGGAAGAAATTCTTTCAGGCGTCTCGATAGAACGATCCCCTAGAGCTATTAAAACAACCTCTTTTTGTGCAAACAAAAAGTGTGCGCATAAAACAAACGTCAATGTAAATATGTTTTTCATATTATTCATCTCTTATCTCTACTTCTATTTCTTTTTCTTTAATAATTTCTTTTTCTTCTTCTTTTAATTGCATTAACTCATTCCACAACTCATTAGCCTCAACCATAATACCGTCATCAGAAACAGGATAGTGCTCTATTATTGATTTTAGGTTTTCTTCTGATTGAAATAGTTCATCTTGAATAATTAAAACCTTAGACTTTAAGATTAAGGCTTTAGCTATCCAATAGTTATATGATGGTTTTTGTTTTATTAGTTTTGTTATCTCATTATTTGATTCTTCATAAAGAGACTGAATAAAGAAAATTTCTGCTAAAATATATCTAGACTCTGCTGATTTTTCTGTTGACGTATTCTCTACAACCCAAAACAAGTGTGGCTTTGCCTTGTCGTAACTCTCTGTTTTGAAGTTTGCTATTCCTAAAGCATAATTTGCCTCTATTTCTATTGACTTTTTTAAATTTAACTTTTTTAGAACTTTCTCTGAATAGGAGATTGTTTTATGCCATTTTTCCGTTAAAAAAGAACTTCTCATTAGCCCTACGTTAGCATTAGCAATAATTTCTGGTGTTGAACTAACTTCTTCTAGCTTTTCGTAATAGGGTATTGCCTCCTCATATAATCCTTCGTTATATAAATGCTTGGAAACTCTAGCAGCAGAAAGTTCAGTAAAAAAACTGTTCTCTCCTTCCAAAGACTCTTTATAAATAGAAATTGCTTTATCAAAATCTTTTAGTGCATAATATGAGTTGGCTAAATAAATTTTAACCTCATTTGAATATCTACCAGAAGAATATCTTTCCAAATACTTTTCAAACAGCTCAAGTGATTCTTGATAAGAACTGTCTTCATATTTTTCCATTGCTGGTAAATAATACATGTCTTCTTGCTCAATAGAAGTTATGTTTGCACATTCATATTGAGAGACTAATTGGTCTATTTTTTCTAGTTTTTTTTTGTTCTTATATATATCCACCAACCCTCGAACAGATTTTTCACAAACATCTCCTTGTAAGGAGAAATTCTCTAATAAGTTAAAATATTCTTTTTCAGCCTTCTCATTTTCGCCTTGCTTAAAGTAAATGTCAGCAACATTAATTCTCGAGGATAAAACCAAAGAAGATGAGGGGTAATCATTAATGATTTTATTGTAATAGTTTAATGCTTTTAATAGGTCTCCTTCTGAATTATGTGTTTCTGCAACCTCATATACACACGTTTTTAAATATTTAGAATTTTTGTAGTTATTTATAACCTCTGACATTTCTTTTATTTTGTTTTCTGGTTGCCCCATATAACCATATGTTTTACCTAAATAAAAGAACGCTCGATCTAACCCTTCCTGGTTTAGCTCTAAAGCTTTTTTATAATATTTTACAGCCTGATTGTTTTCTTTTAAAACATAATAGGCGTCTGCAACTCTCATTAATGCATCCGCTTTTTTCTTTTTGTTTTCTGGTTTTGATTGGATATACAACCTAAAGAACTCTATCGATTTTTTTTGTTCTTCCATATTTAAATACGCATAACCAATATTGTATTTTGCTTCTCGATGTAAATCAAGGTGGTTTAGCGATTTAGAAAGAAGAAAGAGCTTATATTGTTTAATCGCCTTATTATAATTTTTTAGCCTATAGTTTGCATCCGCTTTCCAGAACAAAGACTCCGCTATAAGGTCTTGGTCTATAGGATACTTTTGAACTAGTTCAAATGAAGATATTGCACCGCTAAAATTTGAAGACAAAAACAAGCTAACGCCTTGATTGAAACAAACTTGTTGATATACTGATTTTAAACGAACATCCTTATTTAACAGTTTGTCTAAAGAAGACAAAGCCTTCTCATAATCATTTGTGTTCATATAAACACTCACTAAATATTGGTAAATATCCTCGTTTCTTTCAGAGCCTGGAAACTTGTTCAAATATAACTCAAAAGCCTCTACTGCCTGATTATATGGGTTCATATCTAACTCATAAGATAAAATGGCATAATTATAAAGCGCATCTTCTTGTATGTCGATATTTAAGTTAGTTGCTGCTGCTCCTTGAAAAGCAGAACGAGCAGACTCTATTTTGTTTATTTTTAAGGATGCTTCAGCAATGTGGTAGTATACCACCTGGCCTAAAGAGTCTTCTGCCTCTTTTATTTTATCAAAAACAGTTATTGCTTTTTCGTATAAACCAGCTTTAAAATAAGAATAACCAAGGCAATAGTCTTCTTCTCTTGTTGTTTTTGAAGATTTATTATGTTTTTCAAAATAAGGAATAGCCTCATCATATTTTTTTATTCTATAAAAGGCGTCTCCTATTAAATAATTAAGGTCTTTTCTGTTAAAAACATTCTTGTCTCCAACAAAACTTGATGTATATAAAGTTACTTCCTCATATTTTTTTTGCAAATAATATATTTGTGTTATGTAGTAAGGGACAACGCTTGAGAATTTTTCACTCTTTTCAAGTTTTAAAAAACCATTTAGTGCAAGTTGGTATTTTTTGTTTTGATAAGCAATGTGTGAATAGTAATATAATGATGGTTCTGCATATTGAGTCTCACCATCCTTCACATCATAAAAAAAACTTCTCGCCAACTCTATATTGCCCTCTTTAAAAAATGAATATCCTTTCTTAAAAAGAAGCTCTTCTTTCTGTTTAGAGTTAATGTCTTGTGGGTCAAGTTTATTAAACCAAATTAACGCCTCTTTATATTTTTTCCTCGAATAATAGTGCTTTCCAAATTTAAACCATATTTCTTTTTTAAAAATATTCTCCGGATAACGTAAATTAAATTCTTGTAATAAAACTATCGCATCATTGTTATACAAATATAAAGCTGAAAGTCCCTCATAATAAAGCGCTTTAATGAACATTGGATTATTAAAATCATTAAAACCATTAATAAACGCCCTAAACTCCTTTCGAGCCGCACCAAATTGTTCTTTTTGAAAGAGTTTTTCTGCACGGTAATACTTCTTATAATCGCTATTATATCTCTCTGATGTTTGTGTAAAAACAAAAAAGTTAATTTGAATTATAAAAAGAAATAAATACTTACTCATTAACACTGTGTTTTGCATAGCAAAATTAATTCACCTGATTTGCTATATGGAGAGGGTTTGCAAAAGTTTTAAACGCATTTTTGTTAAGATTATTTTATTGTCTCTTTCAATTCTTGGTCTCATATTCACCAACTTTACAAAAAAGTTAATAGTGAATAGTGTAATAAATATTACTTCTGGTGAAATTTGGCAAAACAACAAACCTGTGCTTTGTGATATCAACGTTGATATCAAAGAAACAGAACTTGTATATATTATTGGAAAAACCGGAGCTGGTAAAAGTAGTTTTCTTAAAGCACTTTATGGTGAGCTCACACTAAAAAAAGGTGTGGGAACTATTTCTGGGTTCAATTTAAACAAATTGAAAAAACGTAATATTCCCAACTTAAGACGGTCTTTAGGGATTGTTTTTCAAGACTTTCAATTGCTTACAGACCGATCTGTTTTAAGTAATCTTCTTTTTGTGATGGGGGCTTCTGGCTGGAAGAATAGATCACTAATGAAAAAAAGAGCTGAAGAAGTTTTAAGTTTAGTTGGTCTTAAAAATAAAACCAACACAATGCCTTTTGCTTTGTCTGGTGGTGAACAACAAAGAGTGTCTATTGCACGAGCGCTTTTAAACAAACCCAAATTAATACTTGCAGACGAGCCAACAGGAAATTTAGACCCAGAAACATCTGAAGAGATTATGCAGTTGTTGATTGCTGTATCAAAAGAACAAAATGCTGCGATATTGATGGCGACACATGATTTATCTATAATAAAAGCTTTTCCTGGAAGACTTTTGTCTGTTCAAGAAGGCACAATAAAAGAACTTTCTGAGGTAAAATAATCTTTTATTCCTCAATATTTCTATTATACTCAACAAACTCAACCTCAAGTAAACCACTCCAGTTTTTTCCTGTCATATATGTTTTGTTTGTTTCTTTATTGTGTGCTATTCCATTAAGCACACCACCTGAAAAACCTTGACCTTCATTTTTTAAGTTTGTTGCATCTATTTCTTGTAAGACTATTCCTGTTTCAGGATCGATAACAACAACTATATTTTTGGTCCAAACGTTTGCGTATATTTTTCCCTGAATAAACTCTAATTCGTTTATATAGTTAATTGGTCCTTTGTTGTTATACACCTCTATTTCTTTTGTTATTTCGAATGTCTCAGGATTTCTAAAGGTGAGTCTTTGGGTGCCATTTGACATTATTAACATTTCACCATTATTACATAACCCCCACCCCTCTCCTGTATAGTTATATTCTTTTTGTAATTCAAATCCTTGCTTCAAATCATAAACAAAACATTTTTGATTTTTCCATGTTAATTGATATGCCCTGTCATCTAATATTGTTATACCCTCTCCAAAAAAACCACGACCCAAGTCTTTTCTTTCTTTAGTAGTGCCTGTCTTTAAATCAATTGAAGCAAGAAAAGAATTTCCTTGGTCACCAGGGTCACCTGTACCCTCAAAAAGCTCGCCTTTATAAAACTCTAAACCTTGAGTGAAGTTTTGGGGGTTGTGTGGATGTTTCTTTTTTATTTTTGTTACTTTTTTTTCTGGATTAATACCGGAAAAAACCGTCACCAATTTATTATCTATAAATTTTTCTCCATCATTTAAAACAGAAAGTATATTTAGTTTTTTCAATCCTACACCAAATATTCCTGGGGTAAACAAAAACGTCTCTTTTTCTTTTGGTTTTATCCATTTTTTTATAAGAGAATCGTTGTAATACAGCTCCATTTTTTTGACAGAAGAAGTGTCAACGATTATTTTTAATTCAGCTTGATCATTATGATAAACTGAAATATAATCGTTAGAGCTTCCTTGAAAAGTATATCTTGTTGGGTTCTTTTTTTTATTTGTTTTTTCTTCTATTTTTTCTGTTTTTATAACTGGATAAATTATAACCAAAACAAAACAAAAAGCACCTAAAACAATAAGGGTTTTTTTTATCATTTTGTGTCTATTTTTTTCTTGAGTTCCTCCACTTTTATAGAAGAATGTGAGTCGCTATAAACAACCTTTCCTTTATGAAAAACAATTAACTGTGGAGACTCGTGCTTAATTCCTGTAAAACAGGCTGTTTGGTCTGATAATTCCCTGTATCTTAAAAGGTCAAGATAATAACATTCACCTTTTATCTTTTCTTGAGACCACTCCCTCTCAAAACCCTTTAAAGCTGTTAAAGAAACACCACAACGAGTACTGTGTTTAAACAATAATATTGGTTGGTCGATTTTTTTGTTTAAAACCTCTTCTAATTCTTCCGGTTTTGTTATCTCTTTCCAAAAGAAAGTGTCGTTTCCTTTAAAAAACTTTAATTTTTTCATTTGTATTAAATCCCTGATGTAAACTGATCTAAAAACCGCACATCGTTTTCAAAGAAAAGTCTTAAATCTTTTACACCATACTTTAGCATTGCAATCCTTTCTATGCCCATTCCAAATGCGTAGCCGCTATATTTTTTAGAGTCTATTTTGCTGTTTTCCAAAACGTTTGGGTCAACCATACCACATCCTAAAATTTCTAACCAACCTGTTCCTTTTGTTATTCGATAGTCAGACTCTGTTTTTAACCCCCAATAAATATCTACTTCAGCAGACGGTTCTGTAAAAGGAAAATAAGATGGCCTTAAACGAATTTTTGTCTTTTCTCCGAACATTTCTCTTGCAAAATATAATATTGTTTGTTTTAAGTCAGCAAAAGAAACATTCTCGTCTATATATAACCCTTCAACTTGATGAAAAAAACAATGGGCTCTTGGTGAGATAGCCTCATTTCTATACACTCTTCCCGGCGAAATTGTTCGAATTGGAGGAGACTCATTTTCCATAACCCTAACTTGAACGGAGGACGTGTGTGTTCTTAAAGACATGTCTTTGTTACTGTTTTTAATAAAAAAAGTGTCCTGCATATCTCTAGCGGGGTGCTCAGGAGGAAAGTTTAAAGCAGAAAAATTATGCCAATCATCCTCTATTTCTGGGCCATCAGAGACAACAAAGCCTATGCGACTAAAAACCTCTATTATCTGTGAACGAATTAATGATAAAGGGTGTCTTGAACCTAACTTGTATTCCTCTGCCGGCCTTGACTTGTCAAGTGTTTGCTTTTTGTCTTTACTTCTCGCTTCTGGAACAAAAGAATCGTGTTTTTTTTTGGCTATTTGCTTTAGGTTGTTTAAAAGCATTCCTACCTCCTTCTTTTCTTCATTAGGAACATTTTTTATTTCTAAAAAGAGTTCTTTTATAATGTTTTTTGACCCTAGATATCTAATTCTAAACTTTTCCTGTTCATCAGACGTCTTTATCGTCTCCTTTATTATCTCTCTTTCTAACGCTACTATTTTGTCTTTCATCACCCTAAAAGCGTATTTTACATCTATTTTTTTGTTCTTAAACGTGAAACAAAAACGATTAATCTACGTACAAATTTAAGAATTAACGAGCAAAGATTTTTTAAATAATCTAATTTAGACTAACTTTGATTAAATAATTAGAAGTGTAAACACATGAAAACATTGCTTAAAAACCTATTTTTTTTAGTTATCCTAACTTCTTTTTTGGGTCTTAGTCATTCTTGTAAAAATAACGACCCCTCAGTTATAAAGATCTATGTTAGGTCTGCTAGTAATCAATTGGTAGGAGATGCACAAGTAATAATTGTTGGCGATGTAAATTCAAACCCAACAACAAATCCTTATGTCGATACACTTATCAGCAATAGTTCTGGTTTTGCACAATTTAATATGGCTCCATATTACGATGCCGCCGAGAAAGACCAAACCGTTGCTTATTTTGATGTTTTTGTTAAGTCTGATACAAAAATAGCAGAAGGATATATCAGGAGCAGAAAACATACAACTGCTGTTGAATCAATTTTTTTACCATTATAAAAATATAGATTATGAGTCGTTTCGTTCTTTTTTGTTCTCTTGTTCTTTTTTCTTTCATAACCATTGTTAGTTGTAGAAAAAAAGAAGATACAATTGCTGTTGTTATAGTTAAAAACAATGCAAACCAAACAATTTCTGGCGCTTCTGTTTTACTTAAAGCTCAAGGAACAACATCTGAACCAAACAGTATTAATACAGACATCTATCCTATGTCCGGAGTAACAAACGCTCAAGGAAGAGCTACCTTTGATTTTAATGATGTTTATCAATTAGGGCAAGCGGGAGTTGCTGTTTTATCGATAGAAGTTGTTGCTGGAAGCGAAACAGGTCAAGGTGTTATTAAAGTTGAACAAGAACAAACAACAGAAGAAATTGTTTTCGTTTTTTAAATCTTTTTACTTATTACATTTTTTTATCCCCTTATTTTTTTATCCTTTCTTTTTATCTAGTCAGGAAGAAGAGAAAAATTATCTTATTCCGTCAAGTTTTATAGACAGTTTAAATGATTTTGAATTAGACTACTCAAAAAAAGAAAACTGGGCCTTCAAAGAAGATATAAATTCTTTTAAAGAAATATTGCCAAGAAACTATTTTTATAAGGAAGAAGAACTGTATAATATTTCGGTTTTTTATATACACCCAACAACACTATATAATTATTCCTTCTGGAATGCCGACACCTCACTTTTTAAAAATAAATCCATTAAGCTTTGTATAGAAAATCAAGCATCTGTTTTCGCGGGTATAGGTGAGCTTTATGCTCCACAATATAGGGAAATGCATATTCATGGATACAAAGACACTGTTAATGGCTGGAAAGCATTTAACGTGGCGTATAAAGACGTCTTGTCTGCTTTTAAATATTTTATAAAAAATAAGGCTAACAAAAACTACATTATTGCCTCACATAGCCAAGGGACAAACCATGCTGTTAAGTTGATTAATGAATATATATCACCAAACGATACATTAATTGGTGATTTAGTTCTTTCGTATTTAATCGGAATGGATGTGGGTAAGCGTGAGGTTCCTATTCCTTCATGCGAAAACACAGAAGATGTTAATTGTGCGCTTTCTTGGAGAAGCTTTAACAAAGGGTATTACCCTAAAAACTGGAGGTATGGAAACGATATTATTTCTATAAACCCTATAACGTTTGATACGAACTCTGTTTGGAGTAAAAAAGAAGACCACCTAGGAATTCTTTTGCCTAATAAAAAAATTCTCTTTGAGCGGTTTCTTTCGGTTTCAAACAATTTAGGTTTAGTGTCTGTTGCTGTGCCAAAAAAATTAATTCTAAAAAAATATATTAGTGACAGCTACCACAGAGCAGACTACAACCTTTTTTGGGTTAACATTAGAAAAAACCTATTAAAAAGACTCTCTAAGATAGAAGACTTAAAATAGTTTTATTCGGTTTTTGTTGTTTTTTTCTGTTCGATTTATAATTGGAGATTAAAGCGAAAAAAAGCACTTTTGTATAAACCTTATTTATGTCTCAAAAAAATTGTTTTATTTTTTTTGGAATCTTCCTCTTTTTCTCATGCGCTCAAGTTGGAAGGATCTCTGGCGGAGAGGTTGATGTTTTTGCGCCAAAACCAATTGAAGAAAAAACAACCCCAAAGTTTCTGTCAACAAACTTTAATGTTAGTCGTGTTGAGATTTGTTTTGATGAGTTTTTTAGATTAAAAAACACGGGGGAAAATATTGTAATGGTTCCTCCACACGCAAACATAAAAACTTCTTACAAAGGGAAAAAGCTTTTTTTAGATTGGAACGACTCTTTAGACCCTAACACCACTTACTCTATCTATTTAAACAATGCCATTGTTGATTTAACAGAGGGCAATGATTCTATTATTCAATATGTTTTTTCTACAGGCGATTATATTGACAGCCTTAGTTATAGTACTAGAGTTGTTGATGCGTGGTCAAAAAAACCTGTAAAAAATGCAACCGTTTTGTTGTCAAATAAAGAATCAGATAAGTTAAAAAGTTTTGCCTACACAGATGAAGATGGTTTTGCTGAAATAAACTTCCTTAAACCTGATGAGTATAAAATCTCTGTTTTTAAAGATTTGAATGGTGATCTTGAAAGACAAAAAAACGAGCCACTTGCATTTACTCAAGACGACATCTTTTTTTTAAAAAAAACAAAGCTTGACACGGTTCCGTATAGGCTTTATACTCCAATAGAGGAACCTAGGATTACGACAAAAAAACTAATTGGACCAAACTCTTTTTTTATTTCAGGAAATCGATCTTTAAAAAACACTGAAATAAAAATAAATAACGAGACTATTCTTTTAAAGAATATTATTTATCACAAAGAAGACAGTGTTGAGGTTTTTTGGAATACTAGAAATAAAACAAAAGCAGAAATCTCTCTTAACGGGCCTTTTTTTAAAGACACTTTCCTTTTAAGGTTTTCAGAGAAAACTACAAAAGCAAAGTTCGCTTTGAAAGAACAAAACAACTCTTTTGTTTTTTATCCTAGTGACACTGTTTGTTTTAACACAAACGATATAATTGAATCTTTTGATACATCTAAAATTCTTGTTTTAAACCCTTCAGACTCTAGTCTATTTAAAGCTTTTGATGTTTCTAAAAACAAAAACAAAATTTCCTTTTATATGGAAAAAGCACCCTCTTCAAAGCTTAAATTTATATTTCAAAAAGGGGCTGTTTGTTCTTTTAATGATAGTGTTGATTCGTGTGGTTTTTCTGTTATTCTTAAGTCATTAGAGGAATTAGGATCGATAAGCCTAAATTTAAGTTATTACAAAAAACCCGTTATTTTTCAATTAAGAAAAAATGGAAGGCTGTATAAGGAAAAGTTTATTCTAGAGCCAAAAAAACCTATTGTAATGAAAGAAATACCTCCTGGGGAATATTCTTTTGCTATTATAAAAGATGAGAACAAAAATGGCTTATGGGATGTGGGAAATTTAAAAGAAAAAAAACAACCTGAGTCGGTTGACTTTTACACAAAAACAGCAAAGGTTAGGGCTGGATGGGAGGTCTCTGTAGAATTAATCCCTAATGAAGAATGAAAAACCCTTTAAATAGCGCATTCAGTAAAAAGCGTTTGTTTCTTGCTCTCTTTATATGTTTGTCTGTTTCTGGGTTTCTATTATACTCTAGTATTTCAAAAGATGAATATACTGAAGCTAAAGAGAATAGCACGCATCAATGGATTGATTATAATAACAACAACAGGGTTGATTATAACAATCCAAAAGAGTTTATTTTAAAAAAAAATGGTGGTTTTATAAAGGAGCCTATAACATCTGTTTTAAAAAAAATAAACTGGGGTAAACACTCTTTTTTTTGTTTGTTGGCAGCGGTCTGCTTTATGTTATGTCGAGATCTTTTTTATATTATTAGAATAAAATTTTTAACAAAAAACAAGCTCACCTGGAAGGCTAGTGTCTATGTTATAATGCTTTGGGAGTTTGCTTCTGCTTTAACACCCGGGGTTATTGGTGGTTCTGCTGTTGCTATGTTTATTTTAAATAGAGAGTCTATACCTATAGGAAAAGCAACATCAATTGTTATTATTACAGCTTTTATGGATAATTTGTTTTTTTTGTTCTTGGTTCCTTGTGTGTTTTTATTTATTGGGGGGTCCGTTTTATTTCCTGAATCGAGCGATTTACACTCTTTTTTTAGCTGGTATTTTTGGTGTGGATTTTGTTTAATCTTTACTGTTTGTTTTTTGCTCTATCTCACGCTTTTTTGGGTTCCTAAATTAGCAACGAAAATTCTTCTTTTTATTTTTAGTTTTCCTTTTATTAGAAGATGGAAGGTTGTTGCTATTAATTTAGGTGGTGATATTGAGCGCTCTGCAAAAGAGTTTCAAAAAGAAAGCTTTACTTTTTGGTTGAAAGTTTTTGCTTTTACTTTTTGTAGTTGGACTTCAAGATACCTAGTTATAAACTGTATCATGAATGCTTTTTTAATTTTAAGTTTTAACGACAATGTTGTTGTGCTGGGAAAACAACTTGTGTTATGGGTTCTTATGATTGCTAGCCCAACCCCAGGAGGAAGCGGTTTTGCTGAGCTTGGTTTTGCTGAACTGTTATCGAGTTTTACATCCTCGACTTTGCTTTTAGCTTCTTTCGCTTTTATTTGGCGAATGATTTCTTATTTCCCTTATCTTTTTATAGGATCTATTGTCCTACCTTATTGGGTTAAAAGAACCTCTAATTAAACCTGATTTTATAAACTGTTGTAGATAAGACAAGACCAAAAACATAGACGTATTCTGGAAGAACAAAAAACTGAGCTATTGCCAAAGAAAACCCTGCTAATCCAATCAGCGCAAAAAGAGACCTATTGTGTCTTCTCCACACTTGATTAATCTGGACTTTTTTATACATTTTTGGATCAATAAACTCTGTTTTATATTGCATTAGTGTTGTTATAAGAACAAGTGGTATAAGTAGTGGTCCTTGTTTTATTCCTAGTTCTTCGTAGTTCCAAAACAAAAAAACTTGCTCTTTTATATTAATTCCTTCAACAACAATAAAAACAACAAAATGTGAGACCAATACAACAATAAGGGAACAAAAAAAACTCAACAAAGAACCTTTAATCCAGCTATAAACTTTCTGTTTTTGAGTCTTTATAATTTTGTTTGATTTTAAATGTAAAACTATTTCTCCAGCAAACATATCTATAAAATAGAAAAGCAAAATAAAATATAACCCCCAACCCCAAAAAAAAAGACCACAAAGAGGAATTAACGCGTCTCCAAGTATTTGAATATATTTTGTTTTCATTTATTTAATTTTTCAGCCTCTTCTCGAGATATTTTAAATTCTGGATTAAATTTAAGTGCTTTCGAAAAAGATTTTAAGGCTTTTGTTTTGTTTCCTTGTTCTTTATGGCATAAACCTAAATTATGCCATGACTCTACATGCTTTGGATCAACCTCTAAAGCTTTTTGATAAAAATAAATTGCACTGTCAATTTGACTAAAATCAAACTGCTTTATATATCCCAAATGAAAGAAGGCTCTGTTTTTATAAAAATCAACCGTGTCTTCAACCATCTCTTTATATAAATCAACCGCCTCTATCAAACGACCATGTATTTGTTTAGAAAATGCTAACTGATATCTTACCTCAGGATATTCTGGTTTTAAATCAAGTGCTGTTGTAAAATATTCTATACAAATTGGGTTGTTTTCAGATTGATACATTTGACCTAAAAAGAAGTATGCCTCAAAAAAATCAGGATCTTGCTGGATTGCTGTTTGGTATGATGATTTTGCAAGTTCTATATTTCCAATTTGCCTGTATGTAGTGCCTTTTAAAACGTAAGCATTTCTGTATTTTGGATTTATTCTTAGTGCTTCGTTTATATATTGAAATGTTTTGTCAAAATCTTGTTGGTAGTTGTATGTTGAAGCTAATCCAATTAAAGCCCTTGTGTTTTTTTTGTTTTGGTTTATAATTTTTTTGTAGTTTTTTTGAGCAACCAATACATCGTTAACTGTTCTTTTTTCTCTATTATTTAACGCTTCTGCATAAAGCATTTGGACTTTTATGTTGTTTGAATCAAGCCTAAAAGCCTTTGTTGCATCGGCTAGAGCCAAATCATATTTATATTCTTTAAAATAACTCTCCCCTCTATCCACCAAAAGATTAACACTGTCTGGATAGGACAAAATCAAACTATTAATATCTTCTATTTTTTCTTTCTTTTTTTCTGTTTCAAAAGAACAAGAGGTAAAAATAAAAAGAGAGATTACATATAGAACTTTTTCCATGGTGGCAAAATTATTGGATTTTTTTGACAACATCTTTAATGTTATAACTTTTCTTTCCTAAAAAATAGATATCTTTGTAATATGAAAAACATTAAACTTATTCTTCTACTTTTCTTTTTGGTTTTCGGTTTTAATTTTGTTTTCAGTCAAGGTTGTTCTCAATGCAAACTTCTCGCAGAACAAGGGAGCGGATTAGATGAGGCTTCTTTTGGTTCAAACATAAATTTGGGAATATTATACCTTATGGCCCTCCCTTATATCTTGTTGTTTTTTCTTTTTAGAAAAAAGATTGTGACCCTCTTAAGAGGACTTATTAGGTAGACGTTGTCTTGTTAAAACTTTCTTTTTTTCGTTTTAAATAAAGAGTGGTCGAGGTTTTGATATGCTAACGAAACCTCTAAAGACCCTCCACTATTTGCTCTTCTTAAAGAAGAAACAGTAATATCGTAAGATAAGCCTAAATGAAACCCTCTCCAGTCTAAGACAATCGTTGGAATTAAAGCGTCTTTGAACCTTACATAGGTTCCAAAACCAACAAAAGCATCTTGAATATTTCCGGTTATTTTTGTTGCACTTCTAAAACGATATCGCATTATAAAACCCAACAAACTCTCGTAACTACCTCCCTGAACAAACTGAACAAAATTGCCTTCGAGCGACAGGTTTTTTCCTACCACATCAGACTCAAAACCTACATTTCCAACAAATTTTTGGTTTAAATAATCTGAAGAACCATCAACATATTTCATCTTTGGTTTGTTTAAATGAAAACCAGCAAAACCGAAACGAAGTTTAAAATCATTATTTCTTGCAAAAGAGCTTTTACCACCATCATAAACATATTGAAAGCCAGCAGAGGCGTCAATATATGTAAAAGTACTAAGCGTGTTTTGTTCTCCGCTATTTATAGTTGGGTTAAATGTTGAGCCGTCCCACTGATTCATAAAAGTAACACCACTTAAATCGGCTCTTCTTGACCCGAAGCCTCCTTGAACTCCAACGGATATAATATGGCCTGATTTTCCCATTGGGAGTATTCCGCTTAATGTTACAGATCCTGTTTGGTTTCCAAAATTAGAGTCACCACCTATATCATTAAAAAACATAACACCCAAACCAAGATGGGCTTTATCGTTAAACCTTGTCTTACCTATATTAATGTCGGCAGAAATAGCCGAAGTCATAAATTGTGTTTGTGACCCTAACCATTGATTTCTATGGTTTACAACAACCCTTTCCCATCCATCAAAAAGACCAGCAGATGCTGGGTTGATAAAAAGCGGTGTTTGCGAAGATTGCGCAAAATGAAGATCCTGCGCAAATAAAGTTATGTTAAAACAAATCGTGCTAAGTATTAAAACTATGTTTCTCATATTATTTTACTAATGTTATGTTTCCTGATCTTAATTCAGCTTCTCCGTTGTCATAAACAGCTTCTAAAACAAATGGGTAAACTCCTGCCCCCATTGGTTTTCCATTAAAAAGCCCATCCCACTCAAAACCTCTTTCGCTAGAGGTGAATATTTTATTTCCCCAACGATCATATAAAGAAATTGTGAAAGAAACAACATTTCTTCCAACAATTATTTCAAAAACATCGTTGTTATTATCTCCATTTGGAGAGAAACCAGTAGGAATATAAACCCCGTCAACACAGTTAGGGCCTAGAGCGCTTGGGCTACATGCATCAAGAGGATCTGAACCATTGTTGACTTCATCACCATCACTGATTCCATCGCCGTCAGTATCTGGGTTGTTTGGATCTGTTCCTATTGCTGCTTCTTGGTTGTCAACCAAACCATCACCATCTGTGTCAAACTGACAACTAATGTCAGAATCATCTGGGTCACAAGGGTCAAAAGGATCAGAACCATTTGCTATTTCGTCTGCATCTAAAAATGTGTCTCCATCACAATCAGAACCTGATGTAATAATAGATGTTACTGAGGCTACAATATATGAACACGGGTCATTAGGGTCTGTTCCGTCAATAGCTTCTTGATCATCTACAACACCATCACCATCACCATCATAACCTGGACAACCAATATTAGTGTTGTCTGGATCACAAGGGTCAAAAGGGTCGGTTCCATTTGCAACTTCGTCTACATCTAAATATGTGTCCCCATCACAATCCACGCCTGATGTAATCGAACCGGTTATTGATGCAACCAAATATGAGCATGGATCATTTGGGTCTGTTCCATCAACAGCTTCTTGAGTATCAGAAACCCCATCGTTATCTAAATCTGGTATATCTAAAACAAAAACCGCAGTAACACTGTCTGGTGCAGTTAATGTTATACCGTTTGTGTCGATAAAATCTCCGCTTGTCATTGGCCCAACAACATATTCCCAGTGATCAAAAATATATCCCGGTTCGGGTGTTGCAATTGTCAATGTTTCTATCCCTCCATAATATGAGGTTGTCCAAGGGTATGTTGGAGCTACAATTGAGTTTACTTTTATTTCACCTGATGCAACAGGCTCAACATCAAAAGTAACATCATATGGACCATCAAGGTCATAACAATCTATTAACCCCTGCTCTAAAGCAAGGCATCTTGCGTCAATAAAATCTCTTAAGTCTTGGACATTGGATTGCCAACCTGCCATAGTTCCCCCCCACTTGTTTACTTGCCCCGGCATCTCTGGAGTTAATATGTTTATCATACTGTCTAACAAAGAGTTCATGTAGTCACAAGAAAAATATGTGTTAACTAAGTCAACATACCTTGTTACATAATACTGCTCAACTGTTGGGTTTTCTGAAATTAACTTTTCGAGAATATCAGTGTGTCCTTGGCCCCCTGGGTTAGGTAGGTTCTCTGCGTTACAAGGGTCTGCATTTGCAGTAACGTCTGGGATGCCGGTATAATTAATGTAGTGCCCAAATGTTGCGTCCATATCCCACAAAACATACCTCCACTTCTTTTTTTGTCCAGCAGGATCCATCCCTCTCCACCAAGCTGTATTCCAGTTTAACCAGTCCATGTTAACAACATAAGAGTTAAACATAAAATAGTCACACAAAGACTTCCATTTTAGTTGAGATTGAACATAATTAAAATCTGGACCTGGTGCCATATTGTTATTTAAAATAAAATCGACTAAATCGTCCCAATCATCCTCAGCGTCTGGCGCTCCATACTCTTGCCAAGTCCCCCCCCAGGTTTTAAGATACTGAAGGTCGTATTTGTCTTGTTGGTAATAATACCTTGTGTAATCATGGTCATCTGCTTTTTCTCTTATTTCATAAACCCCCCAGTATTGACCGTTTAAATAGACAATAGCCGGTCTCCATGTTCGCTCATCTAATAACATGTCTGCGTGAATAGAAAGGGTGTGAACAAAAGCGTCTCTTATATGTGCGCCGCCGCTTTCAAAAGGGTAGTTGTCGCTTGCGCCAGGCTTTAGCATCACTCTCTGAAAATGGTCTCTGTTTTTTTCGGGAAAGATCTCATGATCTATACCGTCTGTATAACCAAACTGATCCCTCATAATAAAATCAAATCCTCTTTGTTGATAAGCCCAAGAATCATTCCCGTGTTTATTAAAATGGCCGTCACCCTCATCAACAAAAAGGCCGTTTTGTTCAAAAAGCTCAAAAGACCCTACTTTGTTCTGGCTGCCACCCCAACCTCCTTGATTTCCATTAGCAACAAGATTAAAAACTTGTGAACCACAAACTGAAACAACAGGAACAGTGTGGGTAACACCTATAAAATATGTGTTTGTTTCAACAAAACTAGGCTCATTGTTCCCATAAGCAGCCGCCCTAACAACAGTGGTAGAGGCGATGTTTATAGGTCCGCTATAAACCGTCGAGCCTGCGTTTGGTTGAGAACCATCCAAAGTATACCTTATTGTAGCATTAGGATTAGCACAAGTTATTGAAACACTTTGTGCGTTAGGATAAAACCCGGCAGGAAGACTAAGGGTGGGTTTAGGCTCATAAAAGTCTTGTGCGCCAAAATTTGCCGCTCCTGGTGTTGGTGATGTAAACAACTTCCAATCTAAGGCACCATCTGTTGAACGGCCTACGGAATGATCTTTTTTAGTCATATGAACCATTTGAATAGAATCAACAACATTTGCTAAACTATTCGATAAAATAATCCATTCATTTCTTGTTTGTTTTAGGTTAAAGTTTGTATGGAGCTGTCCCCCCACCACAGTGTCTCTTTTAGATGCAACGATAATCATATAGCCATTAGCGGGAACTGTTCCGCTTGGAATTTGCCACTTAGTAAGGTTTGAAGATTTGTCTGATAAAAAATATCCTGTCAAATCTATTGGAGAAGCTGTACTGTTGTGCAGCTCTATCCAGTCCTCCTCTTCGCCAAAAACATCAGAGTGAGTGCTAAGGTTTGAGCAAGAATACTCATTGATTACTAATTGTCCTTTTACGTTATTTGAGAAGAATAAAATCGCAAAAAAAATCGTGATTTTATATAAAAAAAGTTTTTTCATTTTACTTTGTTTTCGTTTGATTTAGTATATAAAAGAGTTTATACAAACCTTAAAAATAAGGAATTTAAAACAATTCTGTATATTCGTAACGTATAAACAAGTCAAAGCGTTGTTTTCTTTCTAAAATATTTTTAAATTTTTACACTATGAAACTTTTCTCTTCTATTTTTTTAAGCTCACTATTTTTGTTTTCATTTTCTTCTTGCACTAAAACAGAAGGGCCTGGAGGCGCTGCTTCAATTAAGGGCCATGTGAGGAAGTTAAAAATGATTGCCGGGCAAGCATATTATCACGATGCTGCTGACGAGGATGTTTATTTAATTTATGGTAATGAGGGTTCTTTTTATGATGATGACGTGAAAACCTCTTATGATGGTTCTTTTGAATTTAATTATTTACAAACAGGAAATTATCAAGTTTTTGTATATTCCGACTGTCCAACCTGTTTAAGTGGAGACACTGTGGTTATACAAGATGTTACTCTTGGTTCAAAAGACGAGGTTAATTACATTGGAACAATAACAATAGAATAATGAAAAAAGTTCTTCTTTTTTGTTTTTGCTTTTTCTACTTTTCTTCTTTTTCGCAAGATGAATTTATGCTTTGGACAAAAGTTGGAGTTGGCGGAAAGGTGGCTAAAAAACTTAGCTGGAGCACAGAGGTTAACACTCGGTTTTTCCCTGGCATTCAAACTTTTTTTCCTGAGTTTGGTTTAAGTTATAAAGCAACCAAGTGGTTTCGTCCTTCTGTTGATTACCGTTTTGTTTTTGACAAAAACAAGTATGGGAACTTTCTTTCCTCTAGTAGAATAAACTTAAACGCAGCATTTAGGCACAAAATAAAACGTTTTTCTGCGGGGCTCCGTTTAAGGTACCAATCTAGTTTTAGTAGAAAAATAAACACTGAATATAATAGTGATTTTGATCAGGCTTTTCGTTTTCGACCAAGCATTGAGTATAAAATAAAAAAAAACTGGTTTACGCCGGGTGTTAGTTTTGAATGGTTTTTAAATCCTGCTTTTGGGCCTGATAGAGGGCTCACAAAAACCCGATTGTCTATCGGAACAAGCATAAACCTTAAAGGGCCACACGAAATGTCTGTTAAGTATCTCATTGACAAAAGAACAGATTATAGCCGTGGCGGAAGATTTGTTCTTTCTATGGGTTATACATATAAGCTCTAACTCTTTTTTTGAATAAAAAGACCTAGATCTAAAACCTGCCCAACCTCTTCTTTTGTAGTTGCTTGTTTTAGTTTTATTTTGTATTCTCCTTTTTGTGGAAACACTCGATTCTTAAAATATATGTTTGTCTCTACAATAGACCCTGTTTTTTTTCCAATCCAAACTCCATCCGGATGTGCGATCTTTATCTCTATTGGTTCTGGTTCTGTTTTTTTTCCTTCTGGGGTTTCTGTTGTTAAAAGAACCCACAAGTTGTTGTATTTATAATCTGTTGTTGTTCTTAAGAAAAGGGTTATGTCGTGTTTTTTTATGGTATCTTTTATCTTGAAGGTATAATCTATTTCTTTCTCTTGTTCCCAAATTTTGTTTTTAAACGTGTGTACCTTTTTATATTCTGGAGTTTGTGTACACGAAACAAAAAAAATTAGAAAAAAAATTGTTTTAACCACACTTTTTCTTCTCTTTCTATCCTTTTCTTTTAACATTTTTTCTTTTTTTCTTCCTTTTTTTAAATGCATGCTCAAACCGAGTTAAACTGTCTTGGCCAACAACATTTGTATAGTCCAGTTCTTTTGTCTCCTCGACCTCTAAAAACCCTTTTAAATCTTTTGGTTTTTTTCCTTCTTTGTTTAAGCGGATAATTTCTCTAACCCTGTTGGGTTTTAAAGAAAATAACCCTAAAGAAATGTCGTCCTCATATCCATACCACATCTCCTGTTTGAAAACATCTGTTTTAATGTGAACGGCGCGGCCTTTTTCTGTTTTAAGCTTTGTTGATGATTTTGGAAATGTTTTGAGTGCGTCTAAATAAGAATCTAGCTCATAATTTAAACAACATTTTAGCTTCCCGCACTGACCTGCTAATTTTTGAGGGTTTAAAGATAGCTGCTGGTACCTTGCTGCAGAGGTAGACACAGATCGAAAATCTGTAAGCCAAGTTGAACAACAGAGCTCCCTTCCACAAGAACCAATCCCTCCAAGTTTTGCAGACTCTTGTCTTGCGCCAATTTGTCGCATTTCAATTCTAACCTTAAATTCTGCTGCTAAATCTTTTATTAGTTGGCGAAAATCAACTCGCCCGTTCGCTGTATAAAAAAATGTGGCCTTTGAAACGTCTGCTTGATATTCAACATCTGATATTTTCATTTCTAAACCAAGGTTTACTGCAAGGGTTCTTGATTTATACATAACCTCTTTCTCTAGGGATCTAGCTTTAACCCATTGATCTATCTCTTTTTGATTAGCAATGCCCCGTATTTTTTTTATTTCTTTAAGCGATTGTTTGGGCGCTTTTTTTTCAACTTGTATCCTAGCTAGCTCACCAACAACAGACACAACACCAATATCAAAGCCTTTTTCAGCGTCTACAACCAAAACATCACCAACATGAAGTGACAACTTTTTTGTGTTTCTAAAAAACTCCTTTCTACTGTTTTTAAAACGAACCTCTACTATATCATATTGTGAATAGCCATTCGGCATTGAAACATTTGAAAGCCAATCATAAACCTCTAGTTTTTCGCAGCCACCAGAAAGACAAGCCCCATTACTCTTACAACCCTTTGGCACACCAGAAGCACAATTACTACAACCCATTTTGTCCTCGTTTACTATAAAAATACTTATAATATTATTAATTACGCGGGTTCTTTTTAACCTAAACGCAGTCCTCTCATAACATCAAAAGATATTTTTGTAAATAAAATTCGACTGTTTGCGTTTCTATTAAGGTTGTTAATTCCATCATTAAATGATTTTATTAAACGAAAAATGTTTTTTCCTGTTATAAATTTTGAAAATTTTTTAATAAACTCTTCCTCTTCTTTTGAAATGCTTTTTATATTTTTTAAATAGTTTTTTAAAACACTTTGACGGACCATATGAATAGAATATTTTAAAAATATCTTTTGGTCTGTTTTGCTTTTTTCTGCTAGCACCTCAGCCCATAGCAACATCTCTAAAACATCTTTTGTGTAACAAACTCTCATCAACCGAAAGAAAAACCCTTCATTTTCTTTTTTATCACTCTGCTCTACAAGTAACCCTTCTGTTTTTATAAGGTCTCCCTCAGAAAAAGAGGCAAGACGAAGCGACGACTCTTCGTCTACACCTTTTTTTTGTATTAAAAACTCCTTTATCTCTTCTTCTTTTATTTTAAAAATTGTTGTTTTTTGAACCCTAGAAAGTATTGTTTTTAGAATCCGATCTGTTGAAGAGGCCAATAGAATTATTATTGTATGTTTGGGTGGCTCTTCTAGGGTTTTTAAAAGTTTGTTTGAACAAGAAACATTCATTTCTTCTGGCATCCAAATTAAAAAAACTTTATATCCACCATAAAAAGACTTAAGCGTGCATTTTTTAATTATCTCTTTACTTTCTTCTTTTCCTATTATTGGTGCCCTTTCTTTTTTATCTATTTTTTTTGTCCAGTCGTTTAGGTCAAAATACGGTTTCGTTAACACAAGATCTCTCCATTCATTAAAAAAATTAGAAGAGACAGGGCTAATTGCTTGAACCACAGGAAAAGAAAAGTGAACGTCTGGGTGTTGAAGTTTTTTGTTAGAAACACATTGTTTACAAACCCCACAACTATCTCTTTTTTGTTTGTTTTCACAAAACAAATACTGAACAAAAAACAGCGCTAAGGGAAGAGAGCCATAGCCCGGGCTACCCACAAAAAGCTGTGTTTGTGGTATTTTTTTTTCGTTTATTTTTTTTATAAAACGCTTTTTTTCTTCTGTTTGGCCTATTACCTGGGAAAACAACATCTTATAAAAATAACTGATTTTTTTTATTTCGTTTATATATTAATACCTTTGTTTTTCTATGTTTTCATCACTAAAGCACCAGTTTTTACTTCACTTTATTATTGTTCTTTGGGGATTCACTGGGATTCTAGGGAAATTAATCCAGCTAGACGCTGTTTTTATTGTTTGGTATCGTGTTCTTTTTTCTTTTATAACCATAGGGATTGGTATGCTTTTTTTTCGTTCATCCTTTTATGTGTGCTCTAAAAAAGAATTTATAAAACTTTTTATTGTTGGTTTTTTTGTCGCTTTACACTGGATTTTTTTTTATAAATCTATTCAGCTTTCAACAGCTTCTTTTGGTATTCTTTGCTTGTCGACCACAACGTTGCACGTTTCTTGGTTAGAACCTCTTGTTATGGGGAGAAAACTCTCTTTGACTGAGCTTTTAACAGGTTTTATTGTTGTTTTGGGTGTTTTTTTTGTTTCTGGAGATCTGCGAGGACAAAACCTTTCAGCACTTTTTTATGGTCTTTTTTCAGCTCTTTTTGCCGCTTTTTTTGCTGTTTTCAATCTAAAGCTTACAAACAAAAACACACCCTATCAAATTTCTTTTTATGAAATGGGGTCCGCCGCTCTTTTTATAACACTTATTTTGTTTTTTCAAGGACGCTTGTCTCTCTCTGTTTTTTCTATTTCTATAGAAGACTTTTTTTGGCTTCTTTTTTTAGCTGTTGTTTGCACTTCTTTTGCTTTTTTAGCAATGATTTTTGTGATGAAAAAACTTGGGGCTTTTACTGTTTCGCTAAGCATTAACCTTGAGCCGGTATATACTATTATTTTAGCTGTTTTTATATTGAAAGAAAACACCCTTTTAGGGGGTCAGTTTTACCTCGGGGCTTTTGTTATTTTTGCTGTTGTTCTTGCTAACTCCTTCACAAAAAATTATAAAAGAAAAAACGTTTAGACAACCCCCTCTTTTAATCTATTTATTATCCTTTCAAGATTTTCTTTTTTCTTTTTACCTCTTGTTTTTTTTGCTGTCTGAGTATAATATTTATGTGCTTTTAAAAACCTAACCTGTATCTCATCCCACTCTTTGTTTGTCTTTATTTTTCCAACTATTTTTAGCTCATCCCTAAGCCTAGAAGAAACCTCTTCGAAATCATCTCTTCCTAAATAATCAAGGTCTGCATCACAGATGATTTTTTCTAATGTTGTTTTAGGTGTTTGCGGTATGCTTGTCACAAAGATAAGCTCTTTTATTTTTTTTATGTGTTTTTCTTTATATCCATATTTTGGCAATGTTTGCTGGGCAAAACGAGCGCTTATCTCCTCATTTTCCTCATACCTTTCTAAAAACCCCACATCGTGACATATAGCTGCAGATTTTAATAGAAAAAGACCTTCATTTGTTATATTTTCAGCTAAGGCTATTCGCTCAACAGCTGAAAGAACGTCTTTTGTGTGTGAAACATTATGATAACAAAGGGTTTTTGGCAAGTCTTTTAGTTTTTTAATAATAAAATTTTCTAGCTGATAATAATTTATTTGACTATAAAGATGCAAATCAACAATCTCTTTAAACTTTTTGTTTGGAAAAACGCCCCCCATCTTTATTGAAAGCTCTGGTTTTATTCTTTCAACAACGTACATATCAACAAACCCTTTACTTTTGGTTTTTGCCGCACCCTTGAAAGAGCACTCGAAGTACGGTTCAATAAAAGCATGTGTAGCTCCTGTTATTGTTACCTCTCCTGGCTCACCTAACATTTCCATTCTTTGCGCATGATTAACCGTAGAACCCCAAACATCAAAAGCTAGTCTTTCTGAACCAATAACACCTGCAATAACCTCACCGGTGTTTATTCCTAATCGAAGCCCCCACGCCTGTTCTTTCTTTTTTTTTGAAAGTTCTTTTCGTTCTCTCATGTATGCTTGGATTTGAAGCGCAGCTAAACAAGAATCAATTGGGTTTGTTCTATTTCTAACAGGAACACCCCCGGCACACATATAAGCGTCTCCTATTGTTTTTATTTTTTCAAGATTGTTTTTAATTATAATTTCATCGAACCTTTTAAAATAAACATCCAGCTTTTTGACTAAGTCTGAAGCTGGTGTTTTGTCTGATATTTTAGTAAAGCCAACAAAATCTGTAAATAAAACTGAAACCGTTTTATATGATCTTGCCCTGGCTTTTCCTCTCTTTTTTAGCTCTTCTGCTGTAGTTGTTGGTAAGACGTTTTTTAACAGTTTTTCTGTTTTGTCTTTTTCTTTTTGCAAAAGGTCTTTTTGTTGCTCTATTTTTCTGTTTTTTAAGTCTATCTCTTTTGTCCTATCCTTAACCTTTTCTTCAAGACGAGACTGCTCTCTTCTTGAGGTCTCTGTTTTTATTTTTATAAACACCCAAACAAGCAACAACAAAAGAACAAAACACCCAAACAAAAACCAATTGCCTAGCCAAAAAGGTGGTGCTATTTCAATTTTCAGCACGCTTGGTGAGGGAGACCACTCACCGTCTTTTTTGCCAGCAAAAACCTTAAGAATGTATTTGCCGTGAGAGAGTGAGTTAAAATGAAGCTCACTTAGATCACCAATAACCCTCTCGCCTTCGCCGGCACCCTCAAGAATATATTTATAAATTGTCTTTTTATTATTCCCTAAATTTGAGGCGTGAAACTTTATTGAAAAGCTCCGTTGATGGTATGGTAGGTCTATTTTTTTTGTTAAAAAAAGCGGCTTAGTTAAAGGGGAGTCTTTTTCTTTTGGAAAAACAGTCTTTCCGTTTATTTTTAGGCTAGAAAAAACTATTTTATCTTCTTTGTTAAAAAAAGAAAGTTCTTCGGGGTTAAAATAATTATACCCATATATCCCGCCAAAAAAAATTACACCTTTTTTTGAGAGAAAATAAGCACCAAGATTAAACTCGTTACTCATCAAACCATCTAGCTCTGTGTATTTTTTTGTTTTTTCTGTTTTAGGATTAAACACACAAACCCCCTTGTTTGTGCTGAACCAAAGATTCTTTTTTTTATCTGTAAGCACACCATAAACAACATTGTTAGGTAGTCCGTCTATCTTTCTGTATTGTTTTATTTTTTTTTGTTTTTCGTCCCACTTTAACACCCCAGATCCAAATGTTCCAAACCAATAAACCCCTTCTTTTGTGTTGTTTATTGACGTTATATACCTTGTTGTAACTGATTTTATCTTTTTGTTTTCACTGTACGGCACTATTTTTTTCTTTCCTTGTTTTTCTATCAAAACATTAAGCCCTCCTGTGCTTGTTGTAAACCAAATGCGCCCTCCCAGGTCCTTATAAACCAACCTACAAACACCCTTAGAGATTGTTTCTTTTTCTTTTTTTGGGTCATGAAAAAAGGCCTCTGTTTTTTGTTTTTTTGCATCAAACAACAGAGCCCCCTTTTTTGTGGCTATCCAAAAAAAAGACTGTTTCCAATGAACTATAGAATAAACCCTGTTAAACCCGCTTGTTTCTATCTTTTTAAAAACATATTTTTTGGGGTTTATTGTTAGCTCAAACAACCCGTCAACACAGCCAACAAGGATTCGTTTTTCTGTTATTGGTTTAATTGTTAAGACTGTTTTTTCTCCTGTTGTTTTTGTTTTTAACCCCCTATAAAACTGCCGAAACACTCCTGTTTTTTTGTTTTGCATAGACACGGCCCCGTCTGTTCCAACAAAAAAATGTTCTTTTGTTTCCTCAAAACACCAAACCCCTGGGGTTGGAAGCCCTCTTTTTTTATTTACACTAGGCCCAACTCCAAAAAAGCCTTTTCTTTCAGGGTCAAAAAAAGAAAGACCCCTCTCTGAGCCAACCCAAAACAGGCCTGACCCATCCTTATATATACAATTTAACTCATTAAAAAGTATTTTTGTTTTTTGAAAAACATCTTCTTTGTTTTTACTAACCTCCCCTTTTTTATTAACAACTAAAAGGCCTTCGCTTTCAGTACAAAGAAACCAACCAACACCCTCTTTAAAAGAAACGTCTTTTATGTTTTTTACTTTTTCGTTTGTTTCTTTTTTTAAAAAAACATTTTTTATTTCGTTTGTTTCTTTGTCAAGAAAGAAAAGACCCTTGTTGGTGCCTAAAAAGACCCCTTTTTTATTTATTTTTTTTATAACATTTACTTTTGTTTTTTGTTTTGAGTCGCTGGTTTTTCTTGTTGTGTTTTTTTCTATATCACAAAGAAAGACCCCTTTATCTTCTGTAGAAACAATAATGTTGTTTTTTCTAAAAAACTCTATTTTTGTTGTATGAACTGATGGAACAAGAAAATAAAAACTTTTAAACTCTTTTTGTTTTTTGTCAAATCGAAAAAGACCTCGCTCTGCTGTAACCACCCAAAGGTAGCCCTCCTTATCTTCTGTAATGTCTTTTATTTGTATTGCCCCTCCTTCTTTTTTATATGTTTGAAATTTATCAAAAAAAACACTGTACATTAAAAGGCCTTTACTTGTCCCAAACCAAAGGTTCCCTTCTTTGTCTTTGTGTGAACACAGAATATAACCACTTTCTAATCCTTTCGTGTTTTCGGGGTTATAAACCTCAAAAGAACCTCCATCAAACCTGTTTAACCCGTCTTGTGTTCCAACCCAAAGGGTGTTTAATTCATCTTCAATAATTGTTGTAACAGAGCTTTGTGAAAGGCCATTACTAATAGAGTAATTAACAAACCTATAGTCGCCCTGCGAAAAGGATTGTTGTGTAAATAAAAACAACGTTAAAAAGAGTAACGTTTTTTTTGTTTTTTGTTTCATTTGTTGAAACTATTCTTCTGTTTCTCCTTGAACCGATATTAGTGAGTTCTCTAGGTCTCTATCAAATAAATATATCCCCGCACTGTCACCTTTTATTAGTTTTATTTTGTCTAATATTGTTCTTGCTAAAGCTTCTTCTTCTAGCTGTTCTGAAACATACCACTGCATAAAATTATGTGTTGTGTAATCTTTTTCTTGTAAGCAAACATCAATAACATTGTTTATGCTTTCTGTTACCAATATTTCATGACTCAACAGTTTTTTAAAAATGCTTTCTAATGAATTAAATTTTTTTTGAGGGTTTTTTAATGCTGGAATATCTGCCCTTCCACCTCTTTCGTTTACAAACTTTATTAGTTTTAACATATGAAACCTCTCTTCGTCAGAGTGTGTATATAAAAACTTTGCTGTTCCGTTTAAACCTTTCGACTCAACCCAAGAAGCCATAGATAAATAAAGATGAGAAGAAGAAGCTTCTTTTTCTATTTGGTTATTTAAGACTTTTTCTATTTTTTTGTTCATGTCTTTTTTTTACAAAGTTATAATATCTATATAACATTCATTATTTTTTTTCTAAAATATAACCCTACCTTTAGCTTTTATGAGAAAAGAAGAAGTTTTTGAGGGTTTTTTACAAACAACAAAAAGTGGATCTGGTTTTGTTGTTTTTGATGATGATGACAATGAAGATGTTTTTATAAACAAAAAAAACATTAAAAACTCTATTGATGGTGATTTTGTTGTTGTTCAAATTATAAAAAAAACAAAAAAAAGAAGAGAAGGGATTATTTTAAAAACAATAAAAAGAGGTCGTTCTTTTTTTGTTGGTGAAGTTTTTGTTGGTAAACATTTTGCTTTTTTGGTTCCTGAAAACCCTGTTATAAAACCTCACTTATATATAAGAAAAGAGTTTTTAAATGGGGCTAAAAACGGAGATAAAGCTATAGGAGAAATAACGGTTTGGCCTTTATCAAAAAAGAATCCATTTGGAAAGATTGTTTCAGTTTTAAAGAACAATAGTATTGACGAAGAAATGATTAGTATTCTCGTTAATAATAATTTACCTTTTTCTTTTAATAAAGACGTTTTAAAAGAAGCACAACTGGTTTCAAAAAAAAAAATAGATTATAAAAAAAGACGAGACTTTAGAAATACAACAACCTTTACTATCGATCCTGTTGATGCAAAAGATTTTGATGATGCAATATCCTTTAAAAAATTAAATGATAATAGAGCAGAAGTAGGAATACATATTGCAGATGTAAGTTTTTTTGTAGAAGAAGGAACAGTATTAGATAAAGAAGCCTTTAAACGTTGTAATTCTGTTTATTTAGCTGATCGCGTTGTTCCAATGTTGCCTGAAAAACTTTCTAATGAAGTATGCTCTTTAAGACCACAAGAAGAAAAATTAGTGTTTTCGGTTGTTTTTGAAATTGATAAAGAGGGTGTTGTTTATAATAAATGGTTTGGTAAATCTCTTATTTTTTCTGACTATAGGTTTACATATGATGAGGTTCAAAAAATAATAGATGGTGGGGGTTCTTCTTATAAAAATGAAATTCTTTTTTTGAATAAAATTTCTTCTGCTTTAAGAAGTTTGCGTTTTAATTCTGGTGGATTAAATATAAAAAGTAGTGAAACAAAGTTTTTATTTGATAACAAAGGTTTCCCTTCTAATGTTTTTGAAAAAACTTCAACTGAAGCAACTATTCTTGTTGAAGAGTTCATGCTTTTAACAAATAAATCTGTTGCTTCTTTTTTAAAAAACCAAACTTCTTCTTTAATATATAGATGTCATGATAAACCAGAAAAGTCTAAAATAGATGCTTTTTGTTTATTTATAAAACAATTTAATTATGAAATAGACTCTTACAACAACAAAACTTTTTTAAAAAAATTAAACACCTTATTACAAAAAGTAAAAAAAGATGACTTTGAAATAATACAATCTATGGCTGTTAGATCAATGTCTAAAGCTAAATATGAAACAAACAATATAGGTCATTATGGTTTAGGTTTTAAAAATTATACTCATTTTACCTCTCCTATAAGAAGATATGCAGATTTAATGATTCATCGTATTCTTTATAAATGTCTAAACAAAAAAAATATTACTAATTATAATTTAAAAGATATTTGTAAAGAAACATCAAAAAAGGAAATATTAGCTATAAAAGCAGAGAGAGAGAGTATAAAATATTTTCAAACTCTTTTTGTTGTTGATAAAATTGGAAAAGAATATGAAGGTATAATTATTAGTGCAACTGAGTTTGGTTTATTTATTCAAATAAAATCTCTTTTTTGTGAAGGTTTTGTTTCTATAAAAAACATACCTGGAGATCTTTTTTATTTTGATAAAACTAAACAATATATTATTGGTAAAAATTATAACAAAAAATATTATGTAGGAAAAACTCTTTTTGTTCGCATAAATGATGCTTGTACTAAAAAAAGAAAAATTTATTTAGAAATTATATCGTATTAATTTTTTTTAAAAAACTTTCTTTATAAACCCCACCTATAGGTATTGATTTTTCTTTATTTTCTAACTTTAAAAGAGACATTTCTATTGCTTTTATTTTATTAATATTAACAATATAAGATCTATGTATTCTAAAAAAATGTTTTTGTCCTAGTTTTTTTTCTATTTTTTTCATTGAAGAATGAATAGTATATTTTTCATTTATTAGATTAATAGCAACATAATCCTTTAATGCTTCTATATACAAAATATCTTCTTTTTTTATTTTAATAAACCTTCCTTTACTTTTTATAAAAATAAAATTTGTTTCTTCTTTATTTTTTATAATTGAATATAAAACTTCCTTTTCTATTATTTTTTCTTTTGTTTTTTTATGTTTATAAATAGCAAGTTCTATGTTTGTTTTTAAATCTATTTCTTTAAATGGTTTTAATATATAACCATATGGTTCCGTTGTTTTAGCTTTAGATAAAGTAATATCATCTGCATATGCAGTTAAAAAAATAATAGGTATATTTTTTTTAAACTTAATTAAATTAGCCGTCTCTATACCATTCATATTACCCTTCAACATAATATCCATTAAAATAATGTCTGGACTAATAGAATTTAATAGTTTTATAGCTAATTCCCCAGTAGAAGTAGAACCTATAACTTGATAGCCTAATTTATCTAAACTATATTGAATGTCTTTAGATACAATTGTTTCATCTTCAACAACTAAAACTTTTGTTTTTGACATTTTTGTTTTAAAATTAAATAATATATATATATACTTTTATATACTTAACTAAATTTATTTTTATTAAGAGTGTTTATATGTTTATAAAAAAGAAACACAAAATTTGTTTTTTTAATTGTTAAGCTATTTTAACTTTTTATTAACAACTATTAAATAGAAAAAACAAGGAAAAAATAAATTTTAAACAAGAGTTAAAAAATTAAAATGTTAATAAAAAAAAAAAAAAAGTAAAAGAAGTAGATGTAAAAAAAGGTTAATAAAAAAACAATAATAAATACAGTAAATAAAAAAAAAAAGACATATATATAAATAATAAATAAAAACAAAAAAAGTTTTAAAAAATTTCTAAAAACAAAAACAAAAAAAAGTTGAAAAAAAGTTAAAAAAAAAAAAATGAAAAAAATAATACCAATAGGTTCAGATCATGCTGGCTTTTCTTTAAAAGAAAAAATAATAAAACACCTACAATCAAAAGGGTTGGAAATAAAAGATTTTGGATGTTATTCTACAGAGAGTATAGATTATCCTGATTATGGACATCCAGTAGCCTCTTTTATAGAGAAAAACAAAGGACATTTAGGTATTATAATTTGTGGGTCAGGAAACGGTATAAATATGACAGCTAATAAACATCAAAAAATAAGAAGTGCTCTTTGTTGGAAAAAAGAAATAGCAGTTTTAGCGAGAGAGCATAACGACGCAAATATATTAGCTCTACCAGCTAGGTTTATTTCTGAAAAAGAAGCAAAGGAAATGGTAGATGTTTTCTTTTCTACTTCTTTTGAGGGAGGGAGACACAAAAAAAGAGTAGAAAAAATAAAATGCAACTAAAAACAAAAAAAAAGAGTCTTTAAAAATAGGCTTTAATAATGGAGGAGGCTAAACTAATAAAAAAATGCATTAAAGGAGATATTAAAGCCCAGCGTGCTCTGTTTAATAGGTTTGCGCCGAAAATGTTTGGTGTTTGTTTGCGATATGCAAAAGATAAAAACACTGCAGAAGATGTTCTTCAAGAAGGGTTTGTTAAAGTTTTTTTTAATATAGAAAAATTTAAAGGAGGATCTTTAGAGGGTTGGATAAGGAAAATAATGGTAAACACATCGTTAGATGAAATAAGAAAAAATACAAAATTTAAAAACAACGTTAATATTGAAAAAGTAAAACAAGAGGAAAATAAAAACTATATTTTAGAAGGATTAATAGCACAAGATATTTTAAATATTATAAATAAAATGCCGTCAGGATATAAAGTTGTTTTTAACCTTTTTGCTATTGAAGGATATTCACATAAAGAAATAGGTGAAAAATTAGGAATAAGCGAAAGTACTTCAAAGTCACAATATTTTAGGGCAAGAAACTTTTTACAAAAGAAAATAGAAACCATAAAATGAAAAAAGAAGAAAATATAGAAGAGTTTGTTTCAAATCTTTTTGATGGTTTTGAGCCAAACGTTGACAATGCTTTGTGGTTAAAAATAAAAACACACCTAGAAAAAAAGAAAACAATAATTGAGGGAAGTAAAAAAAGCATAATCAAAAAAAGTTTTTTTACCATAGGGATTTCTTCGGTTGTTTTTACTGTCTTTTTATTGTCTTTTTTCTCCCAAGAACAAAAACAAAAAAACATAAAAAAAGAAACGGCTGTTTTTGAAAAAAACATTGAAAAGAAAAAAGAAAAACAGGCGGTTAAAAATCAAAAGAAAAAGAAAAAAGAAAAAAAGATAGAAGAAAAAAAAGAGAAAAAAAGAAAACAACAACAACTTACACAAGAGGCTTCCTTGAAAGAAAAAAAGATAGAAGAAAAAGAAAAAATAATAAAACACACACCTTTAGCAATAGTAGAAATTAAAAAGAAAAAAGAAAAAAAGATAGAAGAAAAAAAAGAGATAGAACCACCTATAAAAACAATAGAAAAAACAATGCCAGAGACGGCAAAACAGCTAAAAGAAGAAGCAGAAATATTTGTTCCAAATGTTTTTACACCCAACAATGACGGAAAAAACGATCGGTTTATAATAAAAACAAGGGCAATAAAAGAGTTTAGTATAACCATTTTAAACACAAAAAACGAGGCTGTTTTTCATTCTGTTGATACTTCTTTTGTTTGGGACGGAAAAGATGTTTATCAAAACAACCTGCCGGAAGGTAATTATGTATATTTTATAATAGCAAAAAACAAAAGAGGTGAACCGATAAAAAAACACGGGTTTTTATTTTTGAAGAGATAGGTGTTTTTTTATTCCAAGAAAAAATAAAAAAACAGCAATCAAAAGAAGAGAGTGAGAAGCGTCATTTTTGTCAAAAAAAGGATGGAAATTAATTTTCATAGATTGAAAAAAAACAGAAGGAATTAAGGAAACAACACCCGAAACAAAAAAAACAAAACAAGGAGAAGAAAAAGGGTAATAAAAAAAAGGCAAAACCCCAACAAAGAAAAGAAGACCTATTGAGCTGTTTATTGCTGGGACAATCAATCCTTGTGAAGGAGACTGTTCAAGATTAAAAAAGAAAACAACCCACAACTCAAAAGCGATAGAGAAAAAAAACTTTGTCTTAGAAAAAAGAGACAACCAAAACCTAAATTGTTTTTGCTTGTTTATAGACAACATCGCTTGTTCTACAAAATAAATAGAGAAAATACCAAAAAACCAGGGTAGAGTTTTTCCTGCAATCCCCCAATAATTGAAAAGCAGGTGGCCTAATCCACCAAGCAAAAAGGATAAGGAGAAAAACAAAAAAAACAACATCCAAAAATAAAAAAAAGGAACACGCGGAGCTTTTTTATATAACCACACAGCAACAGAAAAAGAAAAAGAAAAAAGAAAAAAATCGCCCAAAGCAGTGTTTGGCTCTAACAAAGAGAGACCAAAAAAATCAAATTCTATTTTAGGAAAATCACTTCCAATAAGCATGTTATTTACTTTTTTCTATAAATGTATGAAGTTTCTTTTCAATTATTTTTTCAACAAAAAGAGGTGAAATAGCAGTTAAAAAAGCGTTAATCTTTCCAAGAGTAGTTAGTGTTGAAATGAAACGCCTTTTTTTTACGTTTTTATAAATCTTTTCAGCAACAAAAGACATTTTTTGAACACGCCTATTTTTTCTGCTTTTTAATATAACAACAGAGCCGTCAGCCGAAAGAGCTTCTTTGTTGTGTTCTATTTCCGTTACACCAACCATCACCAAACCAACATGAATCCCGTTTCTCTTTTCTTCCACCCTAAGAGACTCTGCAAGAGCCCTTAAAGACATTTTTGAAGAGGAATAAGGAGACAAAAAAGGCAGGCCACGAATACCCGCGAGGCTAGAAACAAAAACAACACTTCCCCTTGTTTTTCTTAGCTCTGGGATAGCGGGGATTGTTGGTGATATTGAACCAAAAACATTACTATAGAAAACAGATTTAAAAACATCAAAAGAAAGATCTGCAAAAAAACCCCGGCTAGAAACCCCAACATTGTTTATTAAAACATCAATTCTTTTAAAGGTTTTAAGCGCACTTGTTATTAGTTTTTCACCTCCTTCTTTTTTCGAAACATCACAGCAAACAAAAAAAACGCGCTTATGTATTTTTAAAACCTCTTTTTCTGCTAACAACAAGCGCTCTTTATTTCTTCCGTTTAAAACAATTGAATAACCTTTTTTTGCGAAAAGCACGGCAACAGCCTTTCCTATACCTCTGCTTGAGCCAGTTATTATAGCAACCTTATTTTTGTTGTCGTCCATTTTTTTGAAAAGTAATGTTGGTGTTATATTTTAATGAGGTTAAGTTATTTGTCCAAGCCATTGCTAAATGGACAAAAAAAGCAATCCAAATCGTGCCGGAGTATAAAGTTAAAACGCACAAAACAATACCGAGGGGTATTGCACCAAGAGTTTCGTCTAGGCCTTTTGGTATGTGTGTGGCCGAGTATAGAGAGATGTTGATAAAAATAGAAGGCCAAACACCAATAGAAGAAACTAACGGAAAAAACAAAACTCCACGAAACAGAAATTCGTATCCTAGTAAATATAAAAACCAGCCCAAAAGGCTTATGAAAAGTGTTTTTTTTGTCCAAACGTTTGCTCGTATTTGGGGGTAGTTTTTTAGGTTTTTATCTTTTTTTGCAGAATAGAAAGCTAAAGGAACAACAATAATAGAAAGAAGAAGAATCCAAAAAAAAGAAAACAAAGCCGTCTTGGGTATAAAGATTAAACCATAATCACAAAAAGACATAGAGGGAATAAAGAATAAACAAAACAAAAGAGGAAAAACACCGAAACAAAAAAAACCAAAAACCTTAGAAAAGAAAAAAAACGAAACATGAGCGTGTTTTGTTTTTTTATGAAAAAAGCTTTTTAAACTTGGCGATTGAGTTGTAAACCAAAACAAAACAAAAAACAAAAGGGTTAAAAAAACAGGAAGACAGGTTTTTGTGTCTACATCTCCCCAAGAAAAATCAACGTCTAAGTGTTTTAAATAATTTAGCATAATTTTATTTTAAGTACCCGTTTTCTTTAAACCAAAAAAAACACTCTCTAACAGCCTCCTCTATAGGGGTTTGGGGTAGGTTAAGTTCTTTTATAGCTTTTTTAGAAGAATAATAGTGTTTTTCACAAGAAATCACAGCTAGTTCTTTTGTTATAGAAGGATTAAAACGAAAGATTTTTGCAAAAAAAGATGAAAAAAATCCATAAGAGATCACAAAAAAAGGCGCCAGCCTTCTTTTAGGAGCAGAAACACCAACAACACCTGCGATTAAACTAAAGGCGTCTTTATAGGACAGATTTCTGTTTCCTAAAATATAACACTCACCGATCCTTCCTTGGTCTATTGCGTTTGCTGTTGCAATGGCGGCGTCTTTAACAGCAATGTAGTTTTTTCCTCCAGAGGTATACCCAGGAACAGCCTTTTTGTATATACCCAAAATCATTGCGCCAGAACTAGGCTTAGAGTCATATGGCCCAATCATAAAAGTTGGGTTCACAACAACAGCAGGAAGCTTCTGCTCTTTTACCGCTTTTAAAACAAGCGCCTGCGCCTCTCTTTTGGAGTCCATATAATCAAGGCCATATTTTTTAGAGACATATGGTCCAACTTCTTTTCCTGGGTTTGATTCATCCCCAAAACAAAAAGAGTTTGCTGTTCCAACAAACACAAGCCGTTTAATCTTGTTTTTTAGGCAGGCCTTTATTATGTTTTTTGTTCCATCAACATTAACCCTCCTAACAAAAGGGTTTCTTGCGGGAAAAACAGAGGTTGACGCCGCCCCATGGATAACCACATCACAACCTTTAATAGCGGCATCGAGCTCTTTAAGGTTTAAAATATCCCCATAAAAACGAGAAATACTTAATCCTTTAAGGGTTTTGGCGGTACTTTTTTTTTCAAGAAAAACATTAACAGAATAACCTTTTTCACAAAGAACTCGAACTAAATTACTTCCAAGAACCCCGTCAGGCCCTGTGACAAGAACAGTCATAAAAATATTTTTGACACGAAAATAAACTTATTATACTTATAATTACTATAAAAAGGACTTAATTTGTTTTAGGGAATTTTTGCTTAATTCAGAAGAAAGAAAAAGGGTTGTGTTTTTTAACAATGAGAAACAAGGTAAATCAACGGCGTTTTTTATAAAAAGAGAATCTTTAAAAGGGTGTTTAGACAAGCTTCTGGTGTGAAGGGCAATAACAACTCCACACTTAAAGTCTTTTACGTGTTCTTTTGAAAGGTTTAAAACAGTTAAAACATCCTTCTTTTTTGTTCCACCAACATAAGTAAAAGCAATTCCTATACCCCTCCAAACATCAGGAAGTCTTTTTTTTTCCAACAAAACCAAAAGCCGAGAAAGTTTTTCGGTATCCCCCCTACTTATATGCCAAAAAAAACGCCCAAGTCCTTGAAAAAAAAAAGGTGTAAACTCTTTTTTTATACTAGGAGTCTTTCCTAACCGGACAAACTCTCTTCTGTTAAAAAGCCCTGAGTAATAACCAAAACCATCTAAAACTCTAGGAATGAATATGTGGTCTATTTTTTTTATAAAATCAACTATGTTTTTTTTTTCTTCTGCGATTGCCCAACCAAGACCAACATGTATTTGTGGTTTGTGCTCTGTTTTAGCTAACTTGCTAAATAACAACCAATTATCAAAAGAGATGTTTTCGTTAACAAAACAGTTTTTTGCGAGATAAAAGGAAGCTCCTTCATATGCCACAGAAAGAAAAGGAGAAGAGATGGATTCTAGAGAAACAAGAAGCGACTCTTTTTTTTTGTTTTTCTTTGCCAAAGACTCTCCTAAAAGAAAGGTTTTTTTTATTGTTTTTATGTTTTTTTCTGCGCTCAAACTAATAAAACCACATTGTTTTAACGTCGTTTTTTGTTTTTTTACTTACGTTTTTATCTGCTATGTTTTTTGGGCAAAAAGCTAAAGACATTTTATATGGGTTTACCTCTATATTTTCATTTGTTCCATAAATCTTTTTACTCATTAAACGGAAGATTTCTTTTGCTATTTTTTCCAGTAGTAAAACATTTTTTTCAACTTGTTCTATAAGCTCTTTTGGGTTGTGCCGTTCGTCAATTCCTTTATGCAGGGTTTTTAGATACTCAACATCAAATGGATCAATATAACGGTCTGTAAAAACGCCGGTATCAAACTTCTCCCACTCCAAAAATAAGCTTTGCATTTTTGCGTTGAGCCTGCCAAATTTTTGACCAACTGAATCCTCTGAAGAAAACAACCGACGAAGAACACCAATATTTGTATAACCGTCATTTGTGAAAAGGAGGGTTGGAACACCCCAATAAGTTGCCCAATCCCAAAAAATCTTTAAAACCATTGTTTGTGTTTTTCCCCACAACCCATACATGTCTTTATAAATAGGAACCCAGTTATCAAACAACGCAAAGTGTGTTCTTTCAAAAATATTTATTCTTAATTGCACATCTTCCCCCTCAAGATCTCTTGTTATTATATCAGAAATAAAGGTGTTGTTTAGCGCTATAAAATCTGTTCCAGGGGAATAAAAGGGGTCTAAAAAAACGCCAGACTCTCCTGTTATTGCCCACCGGTCTGATGAGTAAGCTTTTTCACAAGAGTGGGCGTAGTGTTTCATTACCTTAAAATCAAGAATTTTTTCACGTAACTTATTTATATAAGAAAATGCCAAGGGTTCGTTTTTTTTCAACCAACTTAGTGTTTTTTCCAAGGTGTTGAATGTTTCAAAGGGATGATGTTTATGGTCAGCAACAACACCAACACTTGTGTTTCCGGACGACAATGGAATCAACCACACCCAATAACCCTTATCCATTAAATGAACAGTGCTTAGCCGTCTTAACCCTTTTTCAAGGAACGTTGCCCAAGATTTATTTTTTGACCAATCATCAATATCAATTTCACCCTTAACCCTAAACCAAGAAGCATTAGCGTTATGTTCTAGTTTTTTTGACAACCCAAGCTTGCGTTTTAAAAAACTAGACCGCCCTGTTGCGTCTACAATCCATCGGGCGGTTATTTTGTGTGTGTTATTGTTTTTTAAAAAAGAAACAATGTGCCCATTTTTTTTATCAAAAGAAACAGCCAAAACCTTCCCCCCCAATAAGACGGTGTTACCTATTTTTCTTGACTCATTAATTAATTCGTTTTCAAAAGACCCCCGATCAAGCTGGTGGCTAGGAACAGGAAGTAGTTTTCTTGGACCAAGCTCTACCCTTTTGGCTATTTCTTCTTTGTGCTCTGGAGTGAAAAAAAATCTTAAACCATGTTTGGGTAGCTGTTTTTTGTCTAAGTATTTTTTCAAATTAAGAGTTTCTCTTAAATAGTGGGTTCCAAGCTCTACAGTTGACTCACCAACCTTGTGCGTTGACTCTAAAGCAGCCCCTTCTCTTTTTTCTAAAACAAAAATAGATGTGTCGGGCTTTTTTTGTTTTAACTGTAAGGACAATGTTAAACCAGCCAGACCACCGCCTAAAACAACAACATCAAAGTTATCCATAAAAAAGGGATTAAAAATCTACCGCCACTAAAATAAACAAAACAAAACAGATAAAGAAAAAGGGGCGGGACCTTTGTTTTTGTTTTTTCTACTCTTAATATTAAATTTGAAGAAAAAAATGAGAAAAACAAGCGTAATAATTTTATCCTTGCTTTTGTTTTGCTTTTTTAAGGCAGAAGCTCAGTGTGTGATTGATTATAACCAAACACAACCAGGGATATACCCCGATGTTTTGCCCGATGGAATGGTGGGAACACAATATTCAGAAAGCATTTCCTTTGTTTTACCTTTAGACACCTCTGGGCTTAGTTTTACAAACTTTTTTATACAGTCGGTCTCAGGCCTCCCCTTTGGTTTAAACTGGCAGTGTGACTCTCAGGCCACAAATTGTAATTACAACCCCCAAACAAATCAATATGGTTGTATTGAAGTTTACGGCTCTCCTCTTCTTGCCGGTGTATATCCGATTGATGTGTCGGTTATAGCTACACTAAGCCTTATAGGGGACGTTCCTGTAAATTATTACACACAGGTTGTTGTCCAACCGGACACAACCTCAAATATTGGTTTTTCAACTGTTGGGGGGTATGGATGTGCCCCAATGACAGTTTCTTTTATAAACAACAACCCCGGTTTACAGGCATATAATTGGGATTTTGGAAACGGAACAACCAGTTCACAAGAAAACCCTGCCCCCCAAATATATACAACACCAGGAGAGTATATAGTTAACTATGAGGCCTATACAACAACGGCGTCTTCTTATTTTTTAACAAACGTTGAAGTTTCTTCTGCTGATGGTTGGAGTGGAGACTTGGATGATGGTTTTGGTTCTTTAAACCCAGACCCCTATATCAAGCTTTTAGATCAATCGGGGGCTGTTATATACACCTCTCCTGTATATGTAGACCAAAATTTTCCTGTTTCTTGGTCTATCAACAACATACCGCTACAGAACCAAACATACACGATTGAGGTTTGGGATGAGGATGGTTTTTGGACTGGGGACGATTTTTGCGGAAGTCATTCTTTTCAAGGGTTTTCTTCTTCAAACACAATGACAGGAGGAGGAGAAATAATTAGCTACACAAACTCCGTTGTTCCTCCAACACCAATAACTTCTTCAGACACAGTAAAGGTTTTTGGTGACCCCCCAACACCCAACATAGATTCTTTAGGCCAAGTTTTATGGACAGACTCTTTAAACTTAAACCTACAATGGTATCAAAATGGAAACCCTGTTTTTGGAGCGACAACAGACTCTCTTTTTTCCACGAGTTCAGGGGAGTATTTTGTAGTGTCGACAACACCGGAAGGTTGTTTTTCCAGCTCAGACACTATTTTTATTGTTGTTTGTGACTCTCTTTTTGTTCCTCAAATTTTTCAAAGCGGAAACATTTTATACATAGACACAACAAGTTATTCTATACAATGGTATCAAGAAGGAAATATAATTCCAGGCGCTACAGGACAAGTTTTGCCGAATGTTAGCGAGGGGGATTATTCTGTTCAACTAACGTCCTATGATGGCTGTGTTTATACTTCAAACGTTATTACAGTTGATTTTACATCAATCACTACAAATCACATAGACCCTAAAATCACTGTTTACCCAAACCCAACAAGAGGGGAGTTTTTTATAAGGACAGAAATAAAAAAAGAATTTTTTCTTCAGGTTTTTGATGTTATGGGGCGAGTTGTTTACCAAGAAAACATTAAGCCAAACATGCAAACAGGTGTGTATAGGGTTAATATAAAAACCCTTCCAGGACTTTATTTCGTGTCTATTAACTCCAATGGAAAAAACACCAAACAAAGGTTAATAATAAAATAAAAAACCTCTTAAACAAGAGGTTTTTTTGAGGTCCCGAGCGGATTCGAACCGCTGTAGATGGTTTTGCAGACCACTGCCTAACCGCTCGGCCACGGGACCATCTTTCATGAATGCAAATGTAACAAAAAACAAATAAAGTCAACCCTTAACAACAACAGAAACAGATTTTACGTTACCGTTAATAGGTGGGGAGAGTTTTGTTATTTTTACTTTTGTTTTTTCTACTGAATTAAAATCTTTTTTTATTCGAGACAATATTCTTTGTGCGACATGTTCTATTAATTTTGAAGGAATAGACATTTCTTTTTTAACAACTAGGTTTATATCAACATAGTCTACTGTTTCTTCCAGCTTGTCGGTTTTTAAAGCAGAAGAGTTTTTTGTTTTTAAGTGAACATCAACAATATAGTTTCCTCCTATTTTTCTTTCTTCCTCTAAACAACCGTGATACGCGTAAACCCTTATTCCAAGAACGTTAATTTTAAAACCCATTTTTAAGTTGTTTGTGTTGCTTTTTTTATACCATTTGTTATTCTTTCTAAACACTCTTTTTTGCCAATAAAACTAGCTATTTCAAACATACTTGGTCCGGACTTTTTGCCGGTAATTAAAAGACGAAAAAGAGGCAGAATGTCCCCCATTTTTATATTGTTCTTTTTTAAAAAAGAAAAAAACAAGGTCTCAAGATCTTTTGCTTTAAATGATATAGAAACATCTAACTCATTATACCAAGACTCAAGCTGTCTTTTTGAGTCTTCTTTCCATCGTTTTTTTATTGCTTTTTCATCTAACTTTTTAGGGGGAGAAAAGAAATATTCTCCATCTCTCATTATATCTAAAACAAAGGTTGCCCTTTCTTTTATTAAACCACAAACAAAAGCTAGTTTTTCTATAGAAACAGTTTCCTTAAATAAAGGCTGAAGTTCTTTTGCTAAAACAACATTTTCAGTGTTTCTTAGGTGTTGCTGTTGAAACCATTGTGTTTTGTCGGGGTCAAATTTTGCGCCAGACTTAGACACTCTTTCTAAAGAGAACGAGGAGCAAAGCTCCGTTAAAGAAAACAATTCTTTTGTTGTCCCAGGGTTCCAGCCTAAAAAAGCGAGCATATTAATAAATGCATCGGGAAAAAACCCTTGTTCCTTATAGCCAGGAAAAATGTTTCCGTCAGTGCTTTCCCAATTTAGCGGAAAAACAGGAAACCCTAGTTTATCTCCATCTCTTTTTGAAAGTTTTCCGTTTCCATTAGGTTTTAATATAAGAGGTAGGTGGGCAAACTTTGGTTTCTCCCACCCAAAAGCATCATACAAAAAAACATGTAGGGGAGCTGACGGCAACCATTCTTCTCCCCGAATAACATGACTAATTTTCATAGTATAATCATCAACAACGTTTGCTAAATGGTATGTGGGCATCCCGTCTGACTTAAACAAAACCTTATCATCAATGTTGTTTGAGTTTACAGAAACCCAACCTCTCACCTCATCATAAAAACGAATGATTTTGTTGCGCGGCATTTTTATTCTTACAACAAAAGGGGTTTTTAAGTCTATTTTTTTTCTTACCTCGTCTTTTGATAGGGAAAGAGAATTTTTAAGTCCCAACCTAGAAATGCTATTGTATTGCCAATTAGGAAGGCCTTGTTTTTTAGCCTCCTCCCTTAGTTTGTTTAGCTCTTCTGCTGTGTCAAACGCATAATAAGCGAGCCCTTTTGTAATAAGTTGATCCACAAAAGGGCCGTATATTTTCTGTCTTTCAGATTGTCTATATGGACCAAAATCACCACCGAAACCAGGACCTTCAGTTGGTGATATACCGGACCACTTTAAAGACTTTATTATATATTCTTCTGCCCCAGAAACAAACCTTGTTTGGTCTGTGTCTTCTATTCTAAGAATAAAAACACCACCATTTTTTTTTGCAAACAAATAATTGTACAGCGCGGTTCTAACACCGCCAATATGAAGGGGGCCTGTTGGTGAGGGGGCAAATCGGACTCTAACGGGTTTATTACACATAATAAAAAAATGAAGAATAAAGATAATGATTGGTTTTTAACAAAATAAAAACAAGGTCTTTTTTTATTATCCTTTTTTGGGGCTTTAAGTGAAAGTTGTATCTTAGATTAGAAAAGAAAAACATGAGTCATTTTGATGCTTTATTATTGCAGCTGGACAGTTTTATCCGGAAGTTTTATAAAAACCAAATAATAAAAGGTGTTTTTTTGTTTGTGGGTATTTTTTTAATATCATTTCTTTTTGTTGTTACTTTAGAGTTTTTTGGCCGATTTAATTCTTTTGTTAGAGGCGCGCTTTTTTTGGGGTTTTTAAGTTCAAATTTTTTCGTTTTAGCTAAATATATAGCCATACCGGCTTTAAGATTAAAGTCTTTTGGAAAAAGAATAGACAGAAAACAAGCGTCAATAATTGTTGGTGAGTTTTTTCCTGGTATTTCAGACAGGCTAATAAACACCCTTCAATTAAATGACCAAACCAGTGGCGCTGTGGTAAATTATGAACTAATAAACGCAAGTATAGAAAAAAGAAGCGAATCATTAAGGCGCTTCAATTTTTTAGAAGCGATAGACATAAAAGAATCTAAAAAGCATTTAAAATGGGTTGTCCCGGTTGTTTTTTTGTTTTTTTTAATAGGGGGCGTTAGTCCTTCAGTTATTTCAAACGGAACAAAAAGGGTGGTTAATTTTTCTAAGGATTTTGTTGAGCCTGCACCGTTTAAGTTTGTTCTATTGACAAAACAAATGACCGTGGAAGAGGGGAGTGATTTTGACCTGCTTCTTCGTCTTGACGGAAAAGAGGTTCCAGAGAAGGTTTATTACAAGTCAAATAAAGGGCGTTTTTTATTAGAAAAAACATCAAAAAACACTTTTAAAACTACAATAAACCAGATTAGAGAAGATTGTGAGTTTTTTTTTGAAGCAAACCAATTTAAAAGCGAAAAACACAAAGTTAAAGTTGAGGGAAAAACGGTTTTAGGAAAATTTGAGGCAACATTAAAATATCCTAAATATATAGGTAAAAAAACAGAGGTAATAAAAAATGCTAAAAACTTAACAATAGAAGAGGGAACAACGGTCATTTGGAGCGCTCTAACGAAAAACACAAGCAAAGCAAGAGTTTTTTTGGACACAACACAACTGGAGTACAAGGATCGTGGATTTACCTTTAAGAAAAGGTTTTTGAAAAGCTCTTTTTGTCGTATTCTTTTATCAAATAAACAGAACAATAAGGTTGACACAACAGCCTTCTTTGTTGACGTGATAAAAGACCAGTACCCAACAATAAGTGTAGAAGAAAAAAAGGATACACTAAAAATGGGTGCTCGATATTTTTCTGGCAATATTTCTGATGACTATGGTTTTGCTTTTTTAAAGTTTGTTTATTTAGTAAAAAAACAGAACGACTCTACTCCTAAAAGAGTTGAGATTAGCCTGGGTGATTTTTATGGAGTGGAAAGGGAGTTTAGTTTTGCTGTAGACTTTGCAAAAGAAGATCTTTCGCTTGAAGATGAGGTGGAATATTTTTTTGTTGTTGGAGATAATGATGGTGTTAATGGCACAAAAAAAACAAAAAGCAAAAAGTTTAAATACACCCTTCCTTCCTTAATGGAGCTAAACAGCAAACGCGATGAGGAGCAAGAAGTAGCAAAAAACAAACTAAAAAGTGTTTTAAAAGAGGCGTCAAGGTTTAATGAAAAAATAGAGAAACTAAGAAAAGACAACCTAAACAAAAACAACGAAAACTGGAAAAATAAAAATGAAATAAACCAACTACAAGAGCAACAAAAAGGCTTGATAGAAGATTTAAAATCTTTAAAAGAAGAAATAAACAACAGTATAGAAGAAAAAACACAGCTGTCAGACAAAGACAAAAACCTTTTAGAGCAACAGGAGTTGATAAACAACCTTTTAGAAGACCTCATGGATGATGAGTTAAAAAATCTTTTAAAAGAATTAGAGGATCTTTTGAAAGAAAACATGTTTAAAAACGAAATAGACAAAAAGCTAGAGGAACTTGAAACGGGTTCTGAAGATATGGAAAAACAGCTAGACAGAAGTTTAGAGATGTTAAAAAAACTTCAGGTAAATGAAAAAATTGAGGATATACAAAAATGGCTTGAGAAACTTTCAGAGGAACAAAACCAACTAGCGGAAAAAACAAAAAACAAAAAAAACATATCTAACGAAGAGGCAAAACAACAAAACGAAATAAAAGAAAATTTTGACCAATTAAAAAAAGAGATAAATGAATTAGACAGCCTAAATAAAAAACTAGAAAACCCATTAACACTAGACAAACAAGAAGACAAACAAGAAGAGGTAACAAAAAGTCTTGAAGAGTCAAACAAACAAATGCAAAAAGACAATGGTTCTAAAGCGAGTCAAAGCCAAAAAAGTGCAGCAAAAAAGATGAAAGAAATGGCACAATCCTTTGCCGCTATGAAGTCTCAAAGCAACAGGAAACAAGCGGAAGAAGATTTAGAGATGTTGAGGTCTATTTTGGAAGGGTTATTAATTTTAAGCATAGACCAAGAGGATTTGATATATTCTTTTAAAAGGGTTGATGACTCTGACCCAGCCTTTCATGCTTACACAAAAAAACAAAGGAAGCTAATAGATAATAGCCAAACAATAAGAGATAGCTTGTTGACTTTAGCAAAAAGACAACCAAAGATTGCTCGGTTTGTAGATAAAGAGCTTGCCCAGATTAAATCCAACCACACCCTTATTTTAGAAGATATAGGTGAAAGGAGAAAAACACCCTTATCCAACCACCAAAGGTATGTTATGACGGCATATAATAATTTAGCTTTAATGTTAAACGAAACGCTTTCTGATCTTCAAAACATGATGCAGCTTCCTGGGACGGGTAGTTGTAATAAGCCAGGGGGAAGCGGCACACCTAGCCCTGGTTCTACTAACCCAGGGGACATAAAGCAAATGCTAAAAGACCAATTAGAAAAAATGAAAAACGGCTCTAATCCTGGCGGTGAAAATCAAGGAGAAGCTGGTAGCGGAAAAAAGGGAGAGGGAAAAAAAGAGGGTTTAGGAAGCAAAGAGCTTGCGAAAATGGCCGCGGAACAAGGGGCTTTAAGAAGGGCTCTTGAGAAGATGCGAAGTGAAATGAATAAAACAGGAGAGGGAAAAGGAAACGCTTTAAACCCGCTCCTTAAAGAACTAAAAGAACAAGAAAAAAACTTAATAAACAAAACACAATCCAAAGAGCTAATAAATCGTCAACAAAAAATATTAACAAGGCTTTTGGAGAGTGAAAAAGCAATGATAGAAAGAGGTAGGGATGATTCTAGAGAATCAAAGGAGGGGTTTTTTGAAAATAATAGTAACAAAATTCATTTAAAAGAGTATAATAAGCAAAAGGAAAAACAAATGGAAATGTTAAGGCTTATTGATCCGGTATACCAGAAGTATTACAAAGATAAGGCAAACCAATATTTTTTAAAAGGAATGTAGATTTTACTATGAAGGAAGGTTTTGTTGAAATAGAAAAAATAAAAATACCATCAAGTTTTAAAGAAATCACAAAAGTTGAAGCTTTAATTGATTCTGTTTGCGACAAGCTTTTGGTAAATGAAGATAATTATGGAAACGTTTTAATTGCTGTAACAGAGGCGGTTAACAACGCAATAGAGCATGGTAATAAACAGTCAGACACCCTTATGGTTGATCTTACGGTTGGCGACAAAGACACGGATTTTTGTTTTCGGGTAGTTGATTCGGGGGCTGGGTTTGATTATAAAAACCTGCCTGACCCCACGGCCCCAGAAAACATTGAGCTAGAGAATGGTCGAGGTATTTTTTTGATGAGGTCTTTAGCTGAGGCGGTTGATTTTGAGGATGGCGGAAGGAGTGTTAACATATATTTTAGTAAAAAATAGTGGTTAATATTTTTTTTGAAGAGACAGAGGACTTGTGTTTAGATCAACCCTTTTTTTTTACTTGGTTAAGCGAGGTTGTTTCACGTGAAACACTTGTTTTGGGTGAGATTAACATTGTGTTTACAAACAACAAAAAGATACTGTCTATTAACAAGGACCACCTAAACCACAACACTTACACGGATATAGTTACTCTTGATTATCGTGTTGGTGACCTTGTTTTTGCGGACCTTTTTATATCGGTTGATATGTTAAGGTTTAACGCGAAAAAATACTCTAAAGATTTTTTTGACGAGCTTTGTAGGGTTGTTGTCCATGGTGTTTTACATGTTTGTGGTTATAAAGATAGGCAGCGCGCAGAAAAAGCTATTATGAAAAAAAAAGAAGAGGAGTGTTTAAGTTTGAGGTCTATTTTATGACTTAGCTTTATGATAAATTGTTCCACGTGAAACAAATAGGGATGCTGAAAAAATATGATGTTATTGTTGTTGGTGCTGGTCACGCTGGGTGTGAGGCCGCTAACGCTGTTGGAAAGCTAGGGGGGAGTGTTTTGTTGTTAACTTCAAACATGGGGACGATAGCTCAAATGAGCTGTAACCCCGCGATGGGTGGGGTTGCAAAAGGCCAAATAATAAGGGAGATAGATGCTTTAGGTGGTGGTTCGGGTTATGTTAGTGATCTTAGTGCAATTCAGTTTCGGATGTTAAACCGTTCCAAGGGGCCTGCTATGTGGTCGCCAAGAACACAAAACGATCGCCTTTTATTTGCACAAGAGTGGCGTTTTTTATTGGAGAGAAACACTATGGTTGATTTTTGGCAAGACACTTGTGTTGGTGTTGAGGTTGAAAAAGAGAGCGTTGTTGGTGTAAAAACATCAATGGGACACGTAATAAAAGCCTCTACGGTTATTTTAACAAGTGGCACGTTTTTAAATGGATTAATCCATATAGGTGAAAAGCAATTTGGTGGCGGTAGGGCTGGAGAAAAAGCTGTACAGGGTATTACAGAACAGCTTTTGAGCTTTGGGTTTGAGTCGGGGAGAATGAAAACAGGAACACCTCCTAGGGTTGACGGTAGGAGTTTGGATTATTCTAAAATGGAGGAGCAATTTGGGGATGAGCATCCTTCAAAGTTTAGTTTTTTTAACACATCTCCCTTAACCAAGCAAAGGTCTTGTTATATTACTTATACTAATGAAAACACACACGAAGCACTAAAAGAGGGGTTTAATCGATCACCAATGTTTAATGGGTCAATTAAAAGCACAGGGCCAAGGTATTGCCCAAGCATAGAAGATAAAATAAGTCGATTTTCTTCCAGGGACAGACATCAAATATTTGTTGAGCCAGAGGGGTGGAAAACTGTCGAGATGTATATTAATGGTTTTAGCACATCTTTACCAGAAGAGGTTCAAGAGAAGGCTTTACGCTTAATCCCGGGGTTTGAGAAGTCAAAAATGTTTCGTCCAGGATACGCTATAGAATATGATTATTTTCCTCCAACCCAACTATCACAAACACTCGAGACTAAGTGTATTAGAGGTTTGTTTTTTGCAGGTCAAATTAATGGCACAACTGGGTATGAGGAAGCTGCTTGTCAAGGTTTGATGGCGGGAGTAAATGCTTTTTTAAAATCTAAAAACAAGGAACCGTTTGTTTTGTCAAGAAGTGAAGCTTATATAGGTGTTTTGATTGATGATTTAATAACAAAAGGAACAGAAGAGCCTTACAGAATGTTCACAAGTAGGGCTGAATATAGAATATTGTTAAGGCAGGACAATGCAGACATTCGGCTGTCACAGCTAGGGTATTCATTGGGATTACTTAGTAGTGAGTCACATGAAAAGGTTCAAATTAAAATAAAAGAAACAGAATCTTTAAAAAAGAGTCTTCAAAAAGAGGGTGTTGATCCAGAAAAAGCAAACACTTATTTAGAAAAGAAAAAAAGCTCTCCTATAAAACAAAAAGTACGTTTAAGTTCATTGATAACAAGACCTAACATAACTATAGACGATGTTTTAAACATGAGTGCTGATTCAAAAAATCTTGCTGGAAAAATAAGCGAAGAAGCGATTTCTCAAACAGAAATACAGTTAAAATATGATGGGTATATAAACAGGGAGGAGTCGGTGGCAAAAAAAATGAGTCGATTAGACAGCGTTAAGATACCAATAGATTTAGAGTACAAAAAATTAAAAAATCTAAGTAGTGAGGCTAAAGAAAAATTGTCTATTATAAAACCATCAACAATTGGACAAGCTTCAAGGGTTAGCGGCGTGTCGCCTAGTGATATTTCTGTTTTGCTGGTTTTTATGGGTAGATAATAATTTGAAAAACAAAAAAAGAGGGTTTTTAGCTTCTCTAACGCCTTCTTTTTTCTTTTTAATGGTTTTGGTTTGTTTTTTTTTGTTTGTCTATTTAAGAGCAAGTGTGTGTTTTTTTTGTAACACCTTGTTTTTTAGGTGTTTATGTTTTTTTTGGGTCATTCCAATCGCCATGTTTTTTTATAAGGTTTATTAATTCATCTACGGCGTCTTCTTCTGGAATATTTTTTAATACGACTGTTTGTTTTTTATAAAGGTGTATTTTTCCGGGTCTTGTTCCAACGTAACCGTAATCAGCGTCCGCCATTTCTCCGGGCCCATTTACAATACAACCCATAATGCCAATTTTTATTCCTTTTAAGTGTGAGGTTTTTGCTCTTATTTTGGTTGTTGTTTCTTGAAGGTCAAAAAGAGTTCTGCCACAAGATGGGCAGCTTATATATTCTGTTTTTGATATCCGAGATCTTGTCGCTTGGAGTATACCAAATGATGTGGAGTTAATTGTTTTTTTGTTTTGATTTCCTTTTATCCAAACGCCATCACCAAATCCATCTATTAAAACAGATCCTAGTTCTGAAGAAGCCCAAAGTTGAATTGTCTCTGGGTCCTCTGTTTTTTGGTTAGAACAAATAATAGTAGGGTTTTGTATTTTATTTTTAGCAAAAAGAAAATACATGTTTCGGTATAATTGAGTTTTGTTCTTGTATTTTGAGTTAAGAACGATAATTGCGTTTGGGTTTTTTTGAAGGTATTTAATGTTTTCATCTTCTGCTTTATGTAAAACAAAAAAAACATCCTTTTTATTAAAAAGAGAAATTTCATCTTTATTAATTAAAGGAAAAAAACCACTCTTGTTCTGGTAGTTTTTTTTCCAGTTTGTGTAGTCACAAAGAATCTTTATGGTTCCAGGGACCTCAAAGTCTAGTTTTTGGCCACCGATATAAACAACATCTGCTGCTAAGTCTGTTAGGTTCCATTTGTCTAAAGGGATAGAGTAGTTAAGTCCAAAACTAAAAAAATGAGAATGCTTTATTTTTTTTATATCGCTAAGGTCTGCAAAAACAACAGGGGGAAATTTCCCTCCAATATTTAAAACAGACCTGCTAACCCTTCTTTTATACTCGAAGGGGTTATAAGGACAAGGGCTTTTTTTATCAATTTTTTTGTAAAGCAGATGGGGTGAGTCAAATTTTTTTAAAAGTTTTTTTGCTACTAAAATCTCTTTCTCAGGATCTTCTGTAAGAGAAACACGAATAGTGTCTCCTAAACCATCCTCTAATAATGCGCCTATACCAACAGCGGATTTAATTCTCCCATCTTCACCGTCTCCAGCCTCTGTCACACCCAAATGAAGGGGATAATTCATTCCTTTCGACTTCATTACCGAGACAAGAAGTCTGTATGCTTGAACCATCACTAATGTATTGCTTGCTTTCATAGAAACTACCACATTATGAAAGTCATTTTTTGAACAAATATTTAAAAATTCAATTGCTGACTCAACCATACCTCTAGGAGTGTCTCCATATTGACTTAATATTCGATCAGAAAGAGAGCCGTGGTTTGTTCCAACCCTCATGCTTTTTTTGTGTTTTTTACATAAAAGAACCAGGGGGGTGAATTTTTCTTCTATCCGAATGAGTTCTTTAGAGTAGGATTCTGCGGTGTATGTGTGTTCTTCAAACCTTTTTTTGTCTGCATAATTACCTGGATTTACCCTTACTTTTTCAACATACTTTACTGCTATTTCAGCAGCATTTGGTGTAAAATGTATATCTGCTACCAAAGGTGTTTTATAACCCTTTTTTAAAAGGCTTTTTTTTATTTCCGCAAGGTTTTCAGCTTCTTTTTTACTTGGTGCTGTTAAGCGAACAAGCTCACACCCCTCGTTTATCATTCTAATAGACTCATCAACAGATCCCTTTGTATCCATTGTGTCAGAGGTTGTCATTGACTGAACAGAAACAGGAGATTTTCCTCCAATAGAAAGCTCCCCAACAAAAACTTCTCTTGTTTTGTTTCTGGACCTATTAAAAAGGCTATTGCAATAGTTTGTTTTTTCTTCTTCTTGCATTTAGAGATAAAAATACATTATTTAAAACAAAAAATGGTGTACTATTAGTACACCATTTTTCTTTATAAATGAAGTTTTGTTATTTTTTTACAACCTTAAACTGAGATGTGTTACCGTTTTCTAACGTTAAGTTAAAAACATAAACACCATTTTCTAGGTTTGAGATGTTTATTTCACATTGGTTGTTTTTTAGATTTATGTTTTCTTTTAAACATATTTTTCCACTTATGTCTGTTGCAACGATAGAGCCAGAGCCTGTTGCTTCAGTAGAAATTGTCAACAAATCTTTTGCAGGGTTAGGATAGGCTGAGCTTTCTATGGAAGTGCTATTGTCTACCCCTAAAAGAGCACCATCAATGACTTTTAAACCAATAGCTGGCGCGGAGCTACTAACCCAACCTCCGGTATACCACGTGTCGTCAACATAAACTGGCGATACAGGCATAGCAGAAATACCTTGGTTTCCGTCATAATCAATATTTCCATCATACCCAAAAGAAATAGCCGGATCAAAAGACTGTAGGCAAATTAGGTATCGTTGATTATCTTGAATTTCTACAGGCTGATCAAAAGGAACATAAACCGGAACACCAACTTCGCTGTTAGATGTAGGGTAATGAGTTGCGTAAGCAATAAAATCTAACGCTTGAAACCAATTGTTGTTTGCTCCTCCAGCATAATTTGGGTCTGTTAAATCTGTCCAAGGGTCATTCCACTCTAAAAAATTAATAAAAATTTCAGCGCCAGCTAAATTATTTATAGAAGTATCAGTATAAGGTATAATGTATGTTCCTAAAACACCAACAGAGCTAGCATTAGGGTCTTGATAAAACATACAGGACTGATATTCAACCGTTGAGTTGCTAGGAAATGTTGTTGCTAATGGCAGCGTATCTGAGTTTAGATTTGCTAAAGAAATCATATCATCATTTACTGTAAACTTTGATGAAAAAGAGTTGTCATAATCAGATTCATCAATTGCGCTCATGTTTAAAGTATAAGACAATGTATACTCTCCTGTTGGATACATTCCTATACCCCCCAAATCAAAAGGAGGAAACTGCACGGGGTTGCCGTTAAAGATAGCTAAAGTGTCTCCACTTGCCATTAAAGGGGCAGAAACTGTTTCATTATAAACTGTTGTACCTGAAGGGCCGTCAATTTTTGCCTGAACAGTTATATCAGATTGAGAGGCTGTTCCAAAATTATATATCTGAATACCCAAATCAAACCCATTATCAAAAAAGGTGTTTGATGCACCATATGGAGAAACAAGCATCTGGTCTGCTGATGCACCAACATCATTTGTATAAGCGCCAACCTTGTTTCCTAAAAACATAACAACAGGGCCATTATTCATTTCTGTAGTAAGGGTTAAACCGTCAACACTCGAAATAAATACAACAGGAATTGTAACATTTAAACCTTCAACACCACCTCCCATTTCAACAATAGCGTCTTCTCTGTTTATTATTATTGCAGCAACCGCCCCTGCATTTTGTGCTTGGAGTGCTTTATATCCAAACTCACAAGTGTTTCTGTATATAACAGCAATTTTTCCAGTTAAGTCATTCCATTGTGTACTGGCTGGTGGTGCTCCTACATCTCCAGACCCTGCACATCCTTCTGCAGAAATAGGGTTTCCTTGTGCGTTGACACCTGGAGAACCATCATTAATCATCATTAATGTGTCTTGAACAAAAACACCTGGGGTTAAAAAGTCTGGTGTTGACCAATCTCCACCCGCAGGGTCTGCCCATGCAAAATTATAGTCCCCAGAAATAGAAGCAGGAGAAACACCAGAACAAATAACCTGTGAGCTGGCCAAAAAAACAGTAAAAATAAAAGTAAATAGTAATGTAAAATTTTTCATAATAGTAGTCGTTTATTAATTGACCACTAATTTAATAATATTTTAAAAACTTTAAATATCGAGTATAAATCAGCTTATTTTTCTGATGTTATAGATGCCTTTAAAAACTCTCGATTCATTCGGGCGATGTTTTCTAAAGAGATTTCTTTAGGACATTCCACGTGACAAGCGCCTGTGTTTGTGCAGTTACCAAAACCTTCTTTATCCATTTGTTCAACCATATTTAGTACACGTCTTTTTGCTTCAACTTTTCCCTGAGGAAGCAGGGAGTATTGAGAAACCTTAGCTGACACAAAAAGCATTGCAGAGGCATTTTTACATGATGCAACACAGGCTCCGCAGCCAATACAGGTTGCTGCATCAAAAGCTTTGTCTGCATCTTTTTTTGGAACTGGTGTCAGGTTTGCGTCTTGGGTGTTTCCAGATGTGTTTACGGAGATAAACCCTCCTGCTCTTTGAATTCGATCAAAAGCCCCCCTATCAACAACCAGGTCTTTTACTATAGGAAAACCTTTAGCCCTAAATGGCTCAATATATATAGTGTCTCCATCATTGAACTTCCTCATGTGGAGCTGACATGTTGTTACTCCCCTATCAGGACCATGAGGCTGACCATTAATATACATTGAGCACATACCACAAATTCCCTCACGGCAATCATGATCAAATGCAACGGGCTCAACACCATCATTGATAAGTTGCTCGTTTAGAACGTCCATCATTTCAAGAAAAGACATATGTTCAGAAACGTTATCTAAAGAGTATGTTTCTAACTTTCCTTTTTCCTTCCTGTTTTTTTGCCTCCAAACTTTTAATTTTAACTTCATTTTTTCTTTATTTGTATGAGCGCTGTTTTAGCTCAATATCTTTAAATGAGAGGATTTCTTTGTGCAAAACGGGGGCGCTATTGACACCTTTCCACTCCCAGGCTGATGTGAAAGAAAAATTCACATCATCTCTTAAGGCTTCTCCTTCAGGGGTTTGAGACTCTTCTCTAAAATGACCACCACAAGACTCCGTTCTATGTAAGGCATCTTTAGCAAACAACTCACCCAGCTCTATAAAATCTTCAACCCTTGCCGCTTTTTCTAGCTCAGGGTTAAATTCATAGGCACCCCCTGGAACCATAACCTCTTTGTGAAACTCCTCTCTAATTTGCTGAATTTCCTTGATTGCCTCTTTTAGCCCTTTTTCGTTCCTTGCCATCCCGACTTTATTCCACATAACCTTTCCAAGTCTACGATGAAAATGGTCAACACTCTTTGTTCCTTTTTTATTCACAAAACCTTCTAGCCGAGCCTTTACTCCAGCCTCTGCTTCCTCAAACTCCTTTGTTTCAACAGGAATTTTTCCTGTTCTAATGTCATCAGCTAAGTAGTCTCCAATAGTATAAGGGAGAACAAAATAACCGTCAGCCAAACCTTGCATTAGAGCTGATGCGCCAAGCCTATTTGCTCCATGGTCAGAAAAATTAGCCTCACCCGCAGCATAACAACCAGGAATTGTCGTCATTAAATTATAGTCCACCCAAACCCCGCCCATTGTGTAATGAACAGCTGGGTATATCATCATAGGTGTTTTGTATGGGTTTTCGTCTGTGATTTTCCAGTACATCTGAAAAAGGTTTCCATATTTTGCTTTTATAACTTCTTCTCCGAGCTCTATAATTCTTTCTTTTGAAGCTTCTCTCTCGTTATTTATAGTTGCTTTTTCTTTTCCATAACGGAATATTGCAGAGGCAAAATCTAGATAAACAGCTTCACCAGTCTCATTTACGCCAAAACCAGCGTCACATCTTTCTTTCGCTGCCCTTGAGGCTACATCTCTAGGCACAAGGTTTCCAAATGCGGGGTATCTTCTTTCAAGGTAATAGTCTCTTTCTTCCTCGCTTAGATCCGTCGGCTTCTTCTTTCCTTCTCGGATATCAATCACATCTTCTTTGTTTTTTGGGACCCATATACGGCCGTCATTTCTTAGCGACTCAGACATCAATGTTAATTTAGATTGATAGTCTCCAGACCGAGGTATACATGTTGGGTGTATTTGTGTATAGCAAGGGTTTGCAAAAAAGGCACCTTTTTTATGAATTCTCCATGCTGCTGTAACGTTTGATCCCATTGCATTTGTAGATAAAAAGAAAACATTACCATACCCCCCAGAAGCAATAACTACAGCATGAGCAGAGTGTCTTTCAAGCTCTCCTGTGATAAGGTTCCTTGCGATAATTCCTCTTGCCTTGCCATTAATCTTAACCAACTCTAACATTTCGTGTCGAGAGTACATTTGGATTTTTCCTTTACCAATCTGTCGGTTCATTGCTGAATAAGCACCTAAAAGCAATTGTTGTCCAGTTTGACCTTTTGCATAAAAAGTCCTTGAAACAAGCACTCCACCAAAAGAACGGTTATCTAACAGTCCTCCATAGTCTCGGGCAAAGGGCACCCCCTGGGCAACACATTGATCAATAATATTAGCTGAAACTTCAGCTAATCTATAAACATTAGCTTCTCTTGCCCTATAATCACCTCCTTTTACAGTATCGTAAAACAACCTATAAACAGAATCACCGTCGTTTTGATAGTTTTTAGCCGCGTTTATACCTCCTTGAGCTGCAATAGAATGAGCTCGTCTTGGAGTATCTTGAAAACAAAAAGCTTTAACATTATATCCCATTTCTGCTAAAGATGCCGAAGCAGAAGCGCCAGCTAAACCAGTTCCAACAACAATAACGTCAATAAGCCTTTTGTTTGCAGGATTAACCACGTTAATTTTGTTTTTGTGGTTTGTCCACTTTTCTTTGATAGGACCTTCAGGTATTTTTGAATCTAATGCTGTCATGTTTTAGACTTCTATTTGGTTAAAAAAATTGTTATAGGAATAGACGCAAAAGCTAATGGCACAAGAACAGAAAAAATTTTCCCAAACAAAGAAAGAGCAGAATTATATTTTTCGTGACTTATACCTAATGTTTGGAATGCAGAATTAAAACCATGCCATAAGTGAAAACTTAAGACAGCCATTGAAAACACATATAAAATTACGGCCAGATAAGCGTATTTATTTGGCGGAAAACCTTTGTTTGTTTTGTTGTGCCCAAAAAAAGAAACAGTCAAAGAGTGTAGATCTTTATAACCCTCTCCGATCTTCAAGTTTAATTCTTTATCAATAAGTTCAGTTTTGTTATTTATTTCAACTTGTTCCACAGGCAAAAAAGTTCCATTAGTGGTTAAATATAGTTTTTGATATGACGAATCGGGACGAACCAAATTTTTTGTATGTAAAGGCATGTTTTTATCAAAATGCATTACACCCCAAAAATTAGACATGTGCATTATAATAAAAATTAATATAGCAGAACCAAGAATTGCCATATATCGGGAAGGTGTTGATGAGTTTTTTTGTGGTTTACTATATGCGTATTTTATTGGTCTAGCTCTTTTGTTTTGAAAGGTTAGAATTATACCATCTACTGCATGAAAGAGGATTGAAAAGTAAGTTAAATAGGAGAGTAGTTTAATAAGAGGATTATGTGTCATAAAATAAGCGTACTCATTAAAAACACGTTGTCCTTCATCTCCTGAAAAAAAGATTATTTGGAGGTTACCTAATAGATGTCCTACCAAAAAAAGACAAAGAAAAAGACCGGTTAAAGACATCCACCATTTTTTAGCGATTGATGAAGATAGTATAGCAGACTTGCTCATTCTTTGTTTTTAAAAACAGTTCCTATGCAAATTTAATGCATAAGAACTTAATATAATATTAAATTAATAATAAGTTACACTTATTTATAACGGATTTAAATAAAAAAGGTTCTCCCTAGTTAGTCTTAACTCTCAAAGAAAGAAAGCTCAGACCCATCTTGGTTTATCTTCAAAACAACCTCTGAACCTAAAACAAGTGCTTGGTTGTTTTTTAGATGTCCTGCAGGGAAATTAAAACAGACAGGGACTTTGCTGTGCTTAAAGTGCGATAGAATCATCTCTTCGTACGATAAACCAAAAGGAGGGTTAGAGTCCTTAATATCTGTCATTCCGCCAACAATTAGACCTTTAATTTTGTCTAATATCCCAGCATTTTTTAACGCGTAAAACATTCTATCTAAGTGATATATTGGCTCACAAACATCTTCAATAAACAAAATAGAGTTAGAAAAATTAAAATCTTTCAGCGAACTAAGCAAGCTATATATAACAGATAAGTTTCCACCATGCAAAAAACCCTCTGCCTTCCCTTCTTTGTTATGTTTTGTTTCACGACAACATATCTTATATGGCTTACCCGTTAAAGCATTAAACAGAGTTTTTATAGATTCAGGAGAGTTTGTAGAAAAATTTAGAGGCATTGTTCCATGAATGCTCTTTAGACCCATCAAACATAGTTTTTGGTGAAAAACAGTAACATCACTAAAACCAATAATCCATTTAGGTTTCCGGAGCATGTTAGCCCATTGTATTTTTTCTACAATTTGTATGCACCCATAACCACCTCTAGCACACAAAATAGCCTTAACATTATCATCGTCAATTGCTCGTTGAAAGTCTTCTAAACGCTCATTGATAGTTCCAGAAAAGTAATTAGAATTACCTTTACAATGCTTTGATACACGAACCTTAAAACCATGATTTTCTAAGGTTTTTTTTGCGTTTAAGATATGTTTTTTTTCTATTGCTTTAGCAGGAGCTAAAATTTCAATAAGATCTCCCTGTTTAAGTTTGTTAATCTTAAGATTCATAATGTAAATGTAGGGAATTTACTTAATTTTGAACTTTAAAAAAGAACACTATATGATTTCACCGCACAGCGATGAGTACTTTATGAAAAAAGCATATGCTGAGGCTCAAAAAGCACTAGAGGCAGGAGAGGTTCCTGTTGGCGCTGTTGTTGTTGCTAAAAATCAGGTTATTGCTAGAGCACATAATTTAACAGAGCTACTTACTGATGTTACAGCTCACGCAGAAACACAAGCAATTACATCTGCATCTTCATATCTTGGTGGTAAATATCTTAAGGGCTGCTCTTTATATGTAACCCTTGAGCCATGCGTAATGTGTGCTGGTGCCCTTTACTGGTCTCAAATAGACAAGGTTGTTTTTGGCGCAAAAGACGAAGAGAGAGGGGCGGGAAGGTATACAGGAATATACCACCCAAAGACAAAGGTTATTTCAGGTATAATGGAAAAAGAATGTCGTGATTTGATTAAAACTTTTTTTGAATCAAAGAGGAAATAAGGATTAAATTTGTGTTATGTCTCAAAATAAAAATGAAGATACAATCTGTGCGCTAGCCACACCAAACGGTGTTGGTGCAATAGGTGTTATTCGTATCTCAGGCTCAAAATCTTTTGAGATAGTTTCAAAGCTTTTTTCTAAAAATCTATTGGGCTTAAATTCTCACACAATACATTTTGGTTCTATTTCTTCAGCAGGAGGAGAGTTAATTGATGAGGTTTTGGTTTCAGTTTTTAAGGATGGAAGAAGTTTTACCGGGGAGGAAAGTGTTGAAGTCTCGTGTCATGGGTCACCATACATACAAAAAGAAATTATTAAATTATTAATTCAGGGTGGCGCTAGAATGGCTAGTCCTGGAGAGTTTACTCTTAGGGCATTTTTAAACGGAAAGATAGATCTTTCGCAAGCAGAGGCTGTGGCAGATTTAATTGCTTCAGAATCACAAAAAGCACACCAAATTGCATTAAATCAGCTTAAAGGAAACTTTTCAAGCGAGCTGAAAGAGCTACGTGAAAAACTAATAAACTTTGCCTCTTTAGTTGAGCTGGAACTCGATTTTGGAGAAGAAGATGTAGAGTTTGCAAATCGTGATGATTTAGAGGGTTTAGTTGACGGTGTTTTAAAATATCTTAAGCGATTGGTTAAGTCTTTTGATCTTGGAAATGCAATAAAAAAAGGTGTTCCTGTAGCAATAGTTGGCGCACCAAACACAGGGAAAAGCACACTATTAAACCAGCTATTAGGGGACGATAGGGCTATAGTTAGTGATATTGAGGGGACAACACGAGATTCAGTCGAAGAAACAATAAATATTGATGGAATATTATTTCGGTTAATCGATACTGCGGGAATAAGAGAAGGAGCTGAAGAAATAGAGGCGATAGGGATAGAGCGCTCTTTAGAAAAAATAAAACAAGCATCTATTGTTTTGTGTATGGCGGATGCTTCCAATAAAAACAATGTCAATGAAGTTTCGTTGTGGGCTGAAAAGTTAAAAAAAGAAGATCCAGAAAAATGTGTGTTGATTATATTAAACAAAATTGACATATCAAAACTCCGGATAAAAGACGCGGTTTGTTTAAGTGCAAAAACAGGTAAAAATATAAACAAACTTAAAGAGCTTTTAGTTTCTGAGGTTCAGGGAGATTTTAAGCTTGGTGATGAGACAATAGTTTCAAACTCTAGACATTATCAATCACTTACAAAAACAATAGAGTCATTAGAAAAAACAAAAGAGTCTCTTACCTCTGGTGTTTCGGGAGACTTTGTTGCTATGGACATTCGTCAAGCAATGTTCCATTTGGGAAGCATTACAAACGACATATCTACGGATGATTTGCTAGGGAATATTTTTAGTAACTTTTGTATCGGGAAGTAATTAGTAAAAATGACACAAAAAACAAAACACTAACAAATTTTGTTTACTTTTTTGATTTAGTTATTTTATTGTTTGAGATAACCTTTTGTCTTGAACAGCGAAAAGAAGAAGACTTAAAACCCCTGACTTTAAGGTGTTTTGTTTTTCTACCTTTAACTCTCTTTCTCCATAGTATAAAGGAGTTAGGTTTTAGGTGTTTTCTCATTAATATCCGAACGTCGTTTTCTTCAAGACCAAATTGAAGCTTGATAGCGTCAAAAGGGGTTCTATCCTCCCATGCCATTTCTATTATTCTATCAAGATCATGGTTTTTTTTAATTGGGGCCATAACTCATTTTAAGGTTTTAAGAAAATCATCTGCAGTTTCTATATGTTTTTGAAGCTTCTCATCGTTCATTCTATTTAAGTTTCCTAGGATTAAGCTGACTCTGGGGTTTTTTGATAGAACAGCTTTGTTTTTATGCATAAATCTCCAAAAAAGACCGTTCCAAACATCTTCCCATTTCCCTGATGAATAATCACTCATTTTTTTTATGTAATTGCTTCCGCTTATATATGGTTTTGTTGAAAAAACTCCCCCATCAGCATAAACTCCCATACCGTAGACATTGGGGACCATAACCCAATCGTATGAATCTATATAAACCTCCATGAACCATTGGTAGATATGATCAGGATTAATCTCACACAAAAGAAAAAAATTGCTCATAATCATTAACCGTTCAATATGGTGGGAGTAGCCTGTTTTTATTATTTTTTTTATTGTTTGGTCAATTGGCGGCATACCTGTCTCTCCTGTATAAAATGTGTTGGGTAAGGGTCTTTTGTGTCTCCAGAAATTTGTTGTTCTCTCTTGACTTCCTTTAGCTAAATAAACCCCTCTAATAAATTCTCTCCACCCAATTATTTGTCTTACAAAACCTTCTATAGAATTGATAGGAATGTTGTTTTTTGTGCCGAAATAGATGCTTTTTTTTACTACATCCATAGGAGAAAGAAGTCCAACATTTAATAAAGGAGAAATAATACTATGGTTTAAAAAAGATTCTTTTTCAACTATTGCATCTTCATATAAACCAAAATCAAAGAATCGGAATCTAAAAAATTCTTCAAGCCAAAGATCTGCACCTTCAAAAGTGACAGGATAATCGATGTGTATCTCACCGAAGTTTTTATTAAAATATTTTGCGACATAGTTTTTAGCTTCTATATGATAAGCTGTTTTTTCTGCTAATTTAACTCTAGGGGGCTTTAGGTTTTTAGGGTACTTTTTTCTGTTCATTTTATCAAAACTCCACTCACCGCCAACAGGCCCTTTGCCGTCAATTAAAATTTTTCTTTTCTTTCTTTCTTGTATATAAAAAGAGGTTTGAAAAAATGTCTTTTTTTCTTTTTTAAAAAAGTCTAAGATTTCATCTTTTGAGTTAATAAAAATTTGACTTTCTCTCCATGCTAATTTGATTTTTTTAGACTGGTTTTTAATTTTTTTTTCTAACCAATTATCTGAAACATTAAAGATGTTGACTAAACGGAAACCTTTCTTCACAAAAGAATCAAATAGATAGTCTAGCTCGCATAATTTTGTCTTACTTTCTATGTAAACAGTTTTGAAGCCACTAATTTTTAGGTGTTTTTCATAAAACTTCATTGTTGCTCTATGAAATGCGATTTTTTGCTTGTGAAAATTATACTCTTTAAAAAAAAGAGATTCCTCAATTAAGAAAACAACAGATGTTTTATCAATTAAACTTAAATCACGATATATTTGATGAGGGAAAATTAGAGTTGCTGTTTTCATTTTTTGTTTTTTAGCCAAATTGATTGGTGATCTTTGTTGCTATCGTAGGTTTTTGCTTGCCAAGGAATATCAAAAGAGCGACTTTTAAAATAATTACCTACACCGGCAACATATTGCCAATTTCCATAATTACTATGAACATCATAATCAACTAAAGCACTTTCAAAATATGCCGCCCCAACCCTCCAATCTAAATATAGGTTTTTTGTAAAATAGGATGATGTAATTTGTCTTCCTCTATTACTCATCCAGCCCGTTTTTTTTAGCTCAACCATGTTAGAGTTTACAAATGGTTCTGATGTCTTTCCATTTATCCAAGAATCAATAAGTTGTCTGTCTTTTTTCCATAAAACATGTTTTTTTTGCATACCCCCACGTAAAAAAAGAGTTTTGGAATGAATAATAGAGATGTGTTTAAAAAAGTCTCTCCATAAAAGCTCAAAAAAAAGCCAATATGTGGATTCGTTTCTCCCAAAAGAACGCTCATGTTCTAGGATTTTAGAATAGACAGTTCTAGTTGATATAGAACCGTTAGCTAACCAGGGGGAAAGCTTTGAGCTGTAATCAGGTCCAATTAAGCCATTTCTTGTTTTCTTATAGTTGCGAATTTCTTTTGTTTCAAAGAAATAATTTTCCACTCGCTTATTTGCAGAGTCCTCACCACCAACGAAAGTATAGCAAGAGTTTGGGTTTTGAGTATAATTTTTGAACCCAAGTGTTTCTATACAAGGAATCTTTGTTGTATTGTGTGTTAGGTTGTTTTTGGGTTTTTTTATACACTGACCTAGCTCTAGTTTTAGTTTAATTTTCCCTGCTCTTTTTCTAAAGCTAGAAAATGATTTAAGTTTTTTTTCACTATCAAAATTTAGAAGATCAGGGTGGAATAAAAACTGATCGAATATTTTTTTAATATGAACATTTCGCGGCAAAGATTTTTCTACTAGATTAATAAGTTCATTTTCTTCCTTTGTTGTTTCTTTTTGGACATATAGAAACTCTGCTTTTAAAGAAAGAAATAATTCAGATATTTTTTTTTCAGGTTTTCCATAATAAACAAAAAGAGGGATATTGTTTGTCTCTAGGTTTTTTTTTAGGGTTGAAACACTTTCAATTAAAAACTTTGTTCGGTATATAGAGATTCTCTTAAAACCATAAAAAGAACCTTCAAAGGTAGACTTATTGAAGCAGTATACACAGAACACCCTTGTGTGGTTTTTTAGAGCCAATGATAGAACCGTGTTGTCTGAAACTCTTAAGTTGTTGGTGAACCATACTATGGCTGTTTTTTCTTTTGACATCTTTTACTACAATATTTTACGTTTTCCCAGTCTCTTTCCCATTTTTTTCTCCAAGTAAAAGGCCTGTTACACCTGACACATATTTTTGTTTTTAGATAGGCTTTCATTTAGGTCTTTGGTAGGGTTTTCTTTCAATGTTTTTCGGAAAACTATATCCGCTTAACCCATTTATTGTGGCTGTATTATTTTCTGTTAAATCTATAAATCCATCTTTTTCAAGTTTTTTATTTAGGATTATAAGCTCAATTTGACCAACTACAAAAATTGTGTTGTTAGAGCTAATTTTATGCTCTTCTTTAAAAGAAAGGCCAATTTTTATTGAAGATTCTTTTACAAATGGCGCTAAAAAAGACTTGTTGTACTCTGGCGTGAGATTAGTTTTTTCAAATTCCGAAATGTCTTCTGGATATTTAGCAGAAGTGTGGTGAGCATCATTAAAAGTTTTGCTACAAACATGATTTATTGTAAAAATCCCTGTTTGTTTTATATTGGTATATGTGTGTCTTACAGGTTTGTTCGGGCGGACTAAAAAACCAAGAAGAGGTGGGTCAGAACCAACGTGAATTACAGAGCTAAAAATCGCTAAATTCTCTTTTTTGATTTTTGAAGTTGTACCAATTAGATTTGCAGACTTAAAACCAGAAAGGCTATTTACTAAATTAATCCGTTTAATTTTGTCTAGCTTTAAAATGTCGTTTAGAGAAAGAATTTGTTGCACAACCAGTTTTGTTTAATCTTTTTTACAAATGTTTAAACAAAAATATGTAAATTTGTTATATGAAAACAATTTTTTTTATAATTTTTATCCTTTTAACATGCAATTCCATGGCGCAATCAACTTCAATTTATGATTATTCATTTACTAGCATAGAAGGCAAAAACATTTCTTTAAATCAATTTAAAGGCAAGAAGATTCTTTTTGTAAATGTTGCTTCAAGATGTGGTTTTACTAGTCAATATAAAGAGCTTCAAGTGCTTCACGAAAAATATCAAGATAAACTAGTGCTCATTGGTTTCCCTTGTGATCAGTTTGGAGGACAAGAGCCCGGAACAGAAAAGGAGATACAAGCTTTTTGTCAAAAAAACTATGGCGTTGACTTTATAATGTCTGAAAAAATAAATGTTAAAGGAAAAAACCAGCACCCTATTTATTCGTGGCTAACACAATCATCACTGAATGGGGTAAAGAATAGTTCTGTTCTTTGGAATTTTCAAAAGTATCTAGTAGATGAAAAAGGTGCTTATATAGATTACTATACATCAATAACAAGCCCGACATCCACAAAAATAATGAGACACTTAAAATAGAAAGCTTAATCTGGGCTTAACAGAATTCGTTGTATGCCTGTGAAAGGTTTTCTGCAATCATTTCCGCGGAACCACCTTCGATATGGTGTCTTTCCAAAAAGTGAACAAGCTTCTTATCTTTAAAAAGGGCAATTGAAGGCGAAGAAGGAGGGTATGGTAAAAAATATTTTCTTGCCTGGTTGGTTGCTTCCCCATCAACACCTGCAAAAACCGTTGCTAAAGTTGTTGGTGCTTTGTCATTGTTTAAAGAAAGCTTAACGCCGGGGCGCATATTACCCGCAGCACAACCACAAACAGAATTAACAACAAGAAGTAAAGTCTCTCCATCGCTGTTTTTTATTATTTCATCAACATCAGTGGTGGTTGTTAATTGATTAAAACCTACACTCGTAAGGTCTTCTTTCATTGGTTTTACTAGTTCTGGTGGGTACATATTATATTGTTCTTTGTTTTAAATGTAAAGTTAAGTATTATTTCTTCTGTAATAACGGGAGATGTTAATTTTTGGGTCAAGCTCAACTCCTTTCATTAAATAATCAACAAATTCTTTTGAAATTAGGGGCGCAAGCATATACCCCTTTGCCCCTAAACCATTTAGAATATGATAGGTCTTGACTGTTTTGTGTGTCCCCACCATTGGCCTTCTGTCTTTTGTTGTAGGCCTTATACCCGCTTCTTGGTGTAAAACCGAAACACTCTCATCTGTAATATATGAAAGGTTTTCTAAAAGATTTTTTTTCCCCTGCTTTGTTGTGTTTGTAGTTGGGTTGTTCCACTCATATGTAGAGCCTATTTTGAAAAGCCTTTTTCCTTTTGGTAGGATAAAACACTTTCTGTTTAGAGAAACGTTCTCTGGGAGTGTTTTAGATTTTATTGTAAGCAGCTGTCCTTTTGTCTGTTCTATTGTAAGCTCTTCAAAATATTTACAGTCTTTGTTTTGATGACCAACACAAAAAACAATACCATCATACAACGTGCCCTTATATGTGTTTTCTTTAAGATTCTTGTAGTCAAACTCTTCAGATATAATTGTTCCATGCTCTTTAATCCACTTAGTTATGCTTTTAAAAAAAACAGAAACGTCTATACAATACGCTTCTTTTATTCTTCCTGATCCAAATGGGTTTTTAGCCCCAGAATAATCTAGATCCTCCCTTGTTATTCTTTCTAAGTAAGGTGAAAAGTCATCCCGACCTTCTTTTTCTAGCCACAATAATTGCTCTTGTTTCGAAGCAAACAATCTACGAATAGAAAGGTTTAATAAAAAAGAAGAAGAGGTGTCCTCTTCAATCTCTTTGTAGAAGGTTTTTAAAAAGGGAAGGAAGTCATCTATGCGCCAACTTTTTGTCATACGCCTAAACACAATAGGATTAATTATTCCTGCGGCAACACGAGAACTAACATTTTTATTGTTATCAATAATTGTGACATTTGCACCTGATTTTATTAAATGAACCGCAGTACATGCTCCGGCGACTCCCGCCCCAACTATTAGAAAGTGTTTTTTCATAATTTACTATTCTAAATTACAAACAAAATAATGTTTAAAATATCAAAAAAAATATCTTGAACAGTCTTGTAATAAATTTTAAATTTAATACGCAGTAGTTAATTTTCAGAGGTAGAGGGATGAAGGAATGTTTTAGGAGTGTTTCTCAAAATAAAAAGAGGATAAACTGTGAATATCTTTGTTGTAACTGTTGATAAATTTCTTAGTTACTATCGCCAAAGGGTTTTGGGGATGTAATGTTGAAAACAGGAAAAAATTGTTGATTTTTTTTGTTGTTTTAAGATATAAAAATGACAATTTTTGTCAGTCTCTTGTATTAAGAAACTTAACTAGAGCACACTCTCCAAATTTGTACAAGAAGAAACAATAAACTTAAGCTAATAATCTAGTGATAACAGAGGTTCTCACTCAATATAAAGACATAAAAAAGAGAGGTTAAATGGCACAGATAGAACCAATTTTAAAAGAAAATAAGAATCGTTTTGTTTTGTTTCCAATTGAGCATGACGACATTTGGTCTTTTTATAAAAAAGCGGAAGCAAGTTTTTGGACTGCAGAGGAAATAGACCTTGCCGCAGACCTTGTTGATTGGGAGTCAAAATTAAATGACAACGAGAGGCACTTCATAAAACACGTGTTAGCGTTTTTTGCTGCTTCTGATGGTATTGTAAATGAGAATTTAGCAGAAAACTTTTTGTCGGAGGTTCAGTATACAGAAGCAAAGTTCTTTTATGGCTTTCAGATTGCAATCGAAAACATTCATTCGGAAACATACTCTCTTTTAATAGACACATACATTAAAGATAAATCAGAAAAAAACAAATTGTTTAATGCCTTAGAAACAATAGAGTGTGTTCGAAAAAAAGCAGACTGGGCTTTAAGATGGATAGAAAATGGTTCTTTTGCAGAGAGGTTAATTGCTTTTGCTGCTGTTGAAGGAATCTTTTTTTCTGGGTCTTTTTGTTCAATTTTTTGGCTGAAGAAAAGAGGCCTTATGCCTGGGCTTTCTTTTTCTAACGAGCTGATCTCTCGTGATGAAGGTTTACATTGTGATTTTGCATGCCTTCTTTATAACAACCATGTTATAAATAAACTTTCATCGGAAGAGGTTCAAAAAATTATTTTGGATGCTGTAGAAATAGAAAAAGAATTTGTAACGGACGCCCTTCCTGTAAAGTTGATAGGGATGAATAGTGACTTAATGTCTCAATACATTGAGTTTGTTGCAGACAGGCTCCTTTTGGAGCTAGGGTGTCCAAAGTTTTTTGACGCAACAAACCCATTTGATTTTATGGAGATGATATCCATTCAAGGCAAGACAAACTTTTTCGAGAAACGTGTTGGTGAGTATCAAAAGTCAGGGGTGTTAAACAATGATTCTGATCAAACATTCAGTTTAGAGGAAGATTTTTAACAGATTAATTTAAAGAAAAACATTAATATAATTTAAACTTAGAAAACCATGTATGTTTTAAAAAGAGATGGAAGAAAGGAAGCTGTAAAATTTGACAAAATAACAGCGAGAATAGTAAAAATGTGCTATGGGCTTGATCCAATGGTTTCTCCCGAGGCTGTTGCAATGAAGGTGATTGAAGGTTTATTCGATGGTGTTACAACGACACAGCTAGACAATTTAGCGGCAGAAGTTTCAGCTGCTAAAACAATCGAGCATCCAGATTACGCTCTTTTAGCCTCAAGAATAGCGGTTTCCAACTTACATAAAGAAACTAAAAAAACCTTTTCTGATGTAATGGCGGATTTATATAATTATATAGACCCAAAAACAGGTCAAAATGCAGCTCTTCTAGCTGAAGATGTTTATAATGTTATAAAGGAAAATAAAGAGAGAATAGATTCTAGCATTATTTATGATAGGGACTTTAGGTATGATTATTTTGGCTTTAAAACTTTAACAAGGTCATATTTGTTAAAATTAAATGGAGAGATTGTTGAGCGGCCACAACAAATGTTAATGAGGGTCTCGGTGGGAATACACAAAGAGGATATAGATTCGGTTATTAAGACCTATAATTTAATGTCGGAAGGTTGGTTTACTCATGCTACACCAACGCTTTTTAATTCTGGCACACCAAAGCCACAAATGTCCTCTTGTTTTTTATTGACAATGAAAGAAGACAGCATAGAAGGTATATATGATACGTTATCTTCTTGTGCGAAAATTTCCCAGTCTGCAGGGGGTATCGGTTTAGCTATTCATGACATAAGATCTAAGGGGTCTTATATAAAAGGGACCAATGGGACTTCAAACGGAATTGTACCAATGCTTCGTGTTTTTAATGACACGGCTCGTTATGTAGATCAGGGAGGAGGAAGGCGTAAAGGCTCTTTCGCTATGTATATTGAGCCATGGCATTCTGATATTTTTGAGTTTTTAGACTTAAAGAAAAATCACGGCAAGGAAGAGCAGAGGGCAAGAGATTTGTTTTATGCACTATGGATTCCAGACTTGTTTATGAAGAGAGTAAAAGAAAATGCAGAATGGACATTAATGTGCCCTCACGAATGCCCTGGTTTATCAGAAACGCATAGTGAAAATTTTGAGGCTTTATATGTGAAGTATGAAAAAGAAGGAAGGGGGAGGAAGACAATAAAAGCACAAGACTTATGGTTTAAGATTTTGGAGTCTCAAATCGAAACAGGAACCCCATATATGCTATACAAAGATGCTGCAAACAAAAAGTCAAACCAACAAAACTTAGGTGTTATAAAATCTTCTAATTTATGTACAGAGATAATTGAGTACACTTCTCCGGATGAAGTTGCTGTTTGTAATTTGGCATCAATAGCTTTACCAAAATATGTCTCTGAAGACAAAGAATTTGATCATCAAAAATTGTTTGAAGTAACATATCAAGCAACATTAAATCTTAATAAAATTATTGACGGGAACTATTACCCGGTAAAAGAAGCTGAAAACTCAAATCTGCGACATCGTCCCATAGGTATTGGTGTTCAAGGTTTAGCGGATGCTTTTATTCTTATGGGTTATCCATTTGATTCAGAAGAAGCAAGAGTCTTGAATAAGGAAATTTTTGAAACAATCTACTATGCTTCTATGACTGCGTCTAAAGATTTAGCCAAAATAGACGGCCCATATTCTTCAATTAAAGGCTCCCCGGTCTCCAAGGGTGTCTTTCAGTTTGATCTTTGGGGGGTGAAACCAACGGACAAATGGGAGTGGGATGTTTTAAAAGAGGAGGTTAAAAAATATGGCGTTAGAAATTCCCTTTTGCTAGCCCCAATGCCAACAGCCTCAACAGCTCAAATTTTAGGGAATAACGAGTGTTTTGAGCCATATACATCTAATATTTACACAAGGAGAGTTTTGTCAGGTGAATTTATAATAGTGAATAAATATCTACTAAAAGACCTTGTAAAAGAAGGTCTTTGGACTAAAGAAATGCGCCAGAAAATAATGGTTGCAAATGGATCTATTCAAGAGATTAAAGAGATACCGCAAAAAATTAAAAACCTTTATAAAACAGCTTGGGAGATATCACAAAAAGCAATAATAGATCTTTCTGCTGATAGAGGCGCTTATATATGCCAATCACAGTCATTAAACATTTTTATGGAGAATGCGAACTTTGGAAAATTAACCTCAATGCATTTCTACGGATGGGAGAAGGGGTTAAAAACAGGGATGTATTATTTACGGACAAAAGCAGCAACAGATGCCATTAAATTTACAATTGACCGGTCCGCGGTAAGCGAGCCTACAGCTAAGTCTATTGAAGAAGCACAGGCAGAAGTTTCTTGTTCTATTGAAAATCCAGACGATTGTGAAATGTGTGGAAGTTAATATTTAAGCTAATCACAAGAAAAAAACGAAAGTATAAGTTAAAAACATTAAAATGCTCGGTCTTAAACTTCCAACAGACCCTAGATGGGTTAATATTGTTGAGTCTAACATTCCTGAAATATTAACGGACCACGCTTGGTGTGAGCAAAAAGCAGCCTCCAACGCGATCTCTATAATTATACATAATTCAGAGCGTAAAGATTTAGTAACAGATATGTTGGTTTTAGCAAAAGAAGAGCTAGAACATTTTGAGCAAGTACATAACATTATAAAATCTAGAGGCTTGGTTCTTGGACGTGAAAGAAAAGATAGCTATGTTAATGAGCTTGCTAAATTTATGAAAAAGGGTTCTGGAAGGCTTTTTTCCTTAATAGATCGGCTTTTATTTTCTGCTATGATTGAAGCCCGTAGTTGTGAGAGGTTTAAGGTTTTATCAAAAAACATAAAAGATAAAGGTTTAGCAAAATTCTACAGGGATTTAATGATAAGCGAAGCAGGACACTACACCTTGTTTTTAAAATATGCTCGAAAGTATAGCGGGGAGTATGATGTTGACCAGAGGTGGCAGGAATGGTTAAGCTATGAAGCGAGTGTTATAAAAAGTTATGGCAAGGAAGAAACGATGCACGGCTAAATGCAATTCTATCTTTTTTTTGTTATTTCTTTGTTAACAGCAAGAAGTTCTGAAAAAAAACGCCTCCCAAAAGCTCTTATAAGGGCATCTTTTAAAAAAATAAACACAGGAACCTTTAGTTTTTCGCCGCACTCACACGCTGGCTCACAGATGTCCCATTTACTATAATTTAAAGCAGTAAACGCCTTAAATTTTTTTACCCGAATAGGAAATAAATGACAACTAATAGGTTTTTTAAGTGTTGTTTTACCTTCCTTATAAGCCATTTCTATTGAGCATTGAGCAATGCCCTCTTTGTTAAAAGAAACAAAAGCACACTCTTTTTCGTCTATCAAAGACGTTACCTTTTCATTTTCTTGATCAACATAAAAAACACCTTGGTTTTCGATGATTTTAATCCCTCTTTTTCTCATAAACGGCTTAATTTCATCTATTTCGTCTTCAAGAATAGAAATCTCTTCTACAGATATTGGCGCGCCAGAGTCTCCGGAAACACAACACTGACCCTTGCAGGCGCTGAGGTCACACACAAAGTTTTTCTCAAAAATTTGTGTTGAAATAACCTTATCTTCAATCTCTATCAGCATTCTTTTTTGTTTTTACTTTTTTTTCATTAAAGAACCTTATCAACAAAAGTATCTTTTTAAACTTGTATTTTTCAAATTTAGAATTATATTTGTCTCGTTAAATATTGATTTTATAAGTAAAGGGGGCAGTTGCCCCCTCTTTTTATAACTAATGATTAGTAAAAAAAAAATATTAGGACTGATAAATAGTCGTATTACAGACTTAGACAACGGGCTTTTTCTTGTTAGTCTAACAACGACCCCTTCAAACGATATTCGTGTTGAGATTGACAAACATGAAGGAGGCGTTTCTGTTATGGATTGCGCCTCTGTTTCTAGGAATGTTGAGCACAACCTAGACCGTCAAAAAGAAGACTTTAATATAACGGTTTCCTCTGCTGGTCTAGATAAAGGGCTTAGGGTTTTTCCGCAGTATAAAAAAAATATTGGCAGAGAAGTTAGGGTTAAGCTAAAAGAAGGAAAAAAAATCAGAGGCAAAATGATTTTAGCAACACCTGTGGAGATAAAAATTCAGTCGACTGAAAAAAAAAGAATAGAAGGTAAAAAGAAAAAAGAAACGGTGATAGAAGAGCGTATCTTAAAAATGGAAGATATTCATGAAACTAAAGTAGTGGTCTCTTTCAAATAACAAAGTGTTAATAGAGAATAAAAAACCAAAAACCATGGATAATATAGAATTAATTGATTCGTTTTCAGAATTTAAAGAATTAAAAAACATTGACAAGCAAACAATGCAACATATCTTAGAGGATGTGTTTCGTTCTATGTTGAAGAGAAAGTTCGATACAGATGAGCATATTGATGTTATTGTAAATATTGACAAAGGAGACGTTCAAATATTTATTAATAAGGAGATTGTTGACGACGGGGAGGTAGAAGACCCTAACATTGAGATACCATACTCTGAGGCAATTAAAATTGATCCGGACTTTGAGATAGGTGAAGAGGTTACAGAGGAATTTAAATTCGCAGATTTTGGAAGGAGAAACATACTTTCTCTTAGGCAAAACTTGATGTCCCGAATCATGGATTTAGAAAAAGATTATTTATACAAATTATATAAGGAAAGAATCGGAGAGATTGTTACTGGAGAGGTTTATCAAGTGTGGAAAAAAGAAATAATGATTCTTGATGACGAAGGGAATGAGTTGATTTTACCTAAATCAGAACAAATACCATCAGACTACTTTAAAAAAGGTGAATCTGTCCGCGCTGTCGTTGCTAAGGTTGATATGAGAAACAGTAACCCCGTTATTATTTTATCAAGGACTGCCCCAGAGTTTCTAGAGAGGCTATTCGAGCTCGAGGTTCCAGAGGTGTTCGATGGATTAATTACAATAAAAAGGATTGTTCGCGAGCCTGGAGAGAGAGCGAAAGTTGCTGTTGAGTCTTACGACGATAGAGTTGACCCTGTTGGTGCTTGTGTTGGTATGAAGGGTTCAAGAATACATGGTATTGTTAGAGAGTTAAAGAATGAAAACATTGATGTAATTAATTATACAAATAATCCACAATTATTTATTCAAAGGTCGCTTTCTCCTGCAAAAATAACTTCAATTGAAATAAACGAGGAAGAATCTAGAGCTAAGGTTTACTTAAAACCTGATCAAGTTTCTTTAGCTATAGGTAGAGGAGGCCATAATATAAAGTTGGGTGGTAGGCTGACAGGTTATGAGCTAGATGTTTATAGAGAGGGAGAGGTTGATGTTGAAGATGTAGACTTAGAAGAGTTTGCGGATGAAATTGATGGGTGGATTATCGATGAATTAAAGGCTATAGGATGTGATACAGCAAAGTCAGTTTTAGATTTAGGCACAGAAGACCTTGTTAAAAGAACAGACCTAGAGGAAGAGACTATACAAGAGGTGTTTAAAATTTTAAACGCAGAATTTGAATAAAACCACTTCAAAAAGCTATATTTAAACTATAACTACTTAGAAAAACTAAAAAGTAAACGATACGGAATTTATGGGTAAACCAATTAGATTAGGAAAAGCAGCAGGAGAATTAAACGTTGGAATGTCGACTTTGATTGAATTTCTTGAAGGCAAGGGAATTTCTATATCTGCAAGTCCAAACACAAAACTATCTCCTGAGGACTACGAATTATTGCGCACTGAATTTGCTGCCGATCAAACACTAAAAGAGGAATCAAAAAAAACTCCTGTCAACCAAGAAAAAAGAGAGACGATATCGTTAAGAGATAAAAAAGAAGGCTTTGGTTTTAACTCAAAAAAAGGTGGGGCAGATAATCACCGTGTTGGCCAGGGATTCCAAGGTGGAAAAGCGAATGAATTTGAAAAAAAAGATGGGCAAACAAAAAATGAGGGCGCAAAATTACAGGTTCTTGGAAAAATAGATTTAGATAGTCTTAACACCAAAACAAGACCAACAAAACAAAACAAAAAAGAAGAGCCAAAAAAACAGACAAATACCCCAGATCCTAAACCACAGGCTAAAGAAAACAAAGAAGAGCCCCTTTCTATATCAACAGAAACGATTCGTGTTAAAAGTGAATCTTTATCAGGCCCAAATGTTGTAGGTAAAATAGATTTACCCGCTAAAAATGAAAAAGATTCATCCCCAAATAAAGAGCGAAGAAAACGCAAGCGTGTTCGTAAAGTTGATATTTCTCAGCAAGGACAGTTTTCTCAAAAAAACAAAGGTGCTGCTCAGAAAAAGAAAAACAATAAACCTCAAAAAGCAGAAATAACAGAAGAGGAAATTCAAAAGGAGATTAAGGAAACATTAGCCCGGCTTTCTAATAAGGGGGGCAAGTCTAAGGGTGCAAAAAACAGAAAGGCAAAGCGTGAGAGTGTTGCTGCAAAAAAATTAGAAGAGGAGGCTCATGCAGAAAAACAAGAGAGTATTCTAAAACTAACAGAGTTTGTTACAGTTTCTGAGTTAGCAACAATGATGAGCGTGAACTCTACAGATGTAATTTCTGCATGTATGTCTTTGGGTATATTTGCGTCAATTAATCAACGCTTAGATGCGGAGACGATTCAGATTATTGCGGAAGAGTTTGGTTTTGATGCAGAGTTTGTTAGTGCTACAGTAGAAGAGTCACTTCCTGTAATTGAAGATAAAGAAGAAGACCTTGTTTCAAGGGCGCCAATTATTACAGTAATGGGGCATGTTGATCATGGAAAAACATCTTTATTAGATAGGATAAGAAACGCAGATGTTGTTAAAGGTGAAGCTGGAGGTATTACACAACATATTGGAGCTTACAGCGTTACCTTGGAGGACGGTAAGGTTATGACTTTTCTTGACACTCCTGGTCATGAGGCTTTTACGGCGATGCGTGCTCGAGGGGCCCAAGTTACAGATGTGGCTGTTATTATTGTGGCTGCAGATGACGATGTTATGCCTCAAACAAAAGAGGCAATTTCACACGCTCAAGCTGCAGAGGTCCCTATGGTTTTTGCTATCAACAAAATTGACAAACCAGGGGCTAATCCTGAAAAAATTAAAGAACAGCTCTCTCAAATGAATATTTTGGTTGAAGACTGGGGAGGTAAATATCAGTGTCAAGAGATTTCGGCGAAACAAAATTTGAATATTGAAGAACTGCTTGAAAAAATACTCCTTGAGGCGGAGCTTTTAGAGCTTAAAGCAAACCCTAATAGACAAGCAATGGGTACGGTTATAGAATCTTCTTTAGATGTTGGTAAGGGTTATGTTACAAATATGTTGGTTGAAAAAGGAACATTACGCATTGGTGATATTGTGTTGGTCGGCAGAAATTACGGAAAAATAAAGGCAATGCAAGATGAGCATGGATTAGGCCTCAAGGAGGTTGGTCCATCGCGACCTGTTTCGGTTTTAGGTGTCAATGGGGCCCCTTCAGCGGGGGACACGTTTCATGTTTTAGACGATGAGAAAGAGGCTAAATCGATTTCCGCTAAACGAGAACAATTGTATCGAGAGCAAGGTTTAAGAACAAAGAAACACATCACACTTGATGAGATAGGAAGACGACTTGCTATTGGTGACTTTAAGGAGTTGAATTTAATTATAAAAGGAGATGTTGATGGTTCTATAGAGGCAATTTCAGATTCTCTTTTAAGGCTCTCTACAGAAGAAATAGAAGTTAACATTGTTCATAAAGGTGTCGGAGCAATTTCTGAAGCAGATGTTAATTTAGCTTCTGCCTCAGATGCAATTATTATTGGTTTCCAGGTAAGACCAACAGTTCAAGCAAGAAGACTAGCAGAGCAAGAGCAAATAGATATTCGATTATACTCTATTATTTATAAAGCAATTGAGGAGATTAAAGACGCGATGGAAGGAATGCTTTCTCCTGACATTGAAGAAAAGATTGCTGGTACAGCTGAAATTAGAGAGACTTTTAACATTTCTAAAGTGGGAACTATTGCTGGTTGCTTTGTTACAAGCGGTGCTGTTTATCGTGACTCTAAAGTTCGTGTTATTAGAGATGGAATTGTCATTCATGATGGTGTTTTAGGTTCTTTAAAGCGATTTAAAGATGATGTTAAGGAGGTGAAAAACAATTATGAGTGTGGACTTAATTTAGATCAATATAACGACATTAAAGAAGGAGACATTATTGAAGCCTACCAAGAGGTAGAGGTGGCGAGAAAATTAGAATAAAGAACTTAGTGATTTAAAAAGCGTGTTCATAAATCAGTAATTGTTATTTTTATAACAACATTAAAAAACAAAAAAATGATATTAGGTTGGTTTGGTCCTTGGCAAGTAATAGCAATTTTAGTTGTTGCCCTTCTTTTGTTTGGAGGCAAAAAGATTCCAGAATTAATGAAAGGCTTGGGTAAAGGTGTAAAAGAATTTAAAGATGCTTCTTCTAAACCTAAAGAGGATTCTGAGGAGGATTCTGAAGAGGGGAAATCATAACAACGTTTACAATGCTGCGAACGTATTCTGATGTAAAAAAAGTGATTACTTCAGGGGGTACTGTTGTGAGTATTCTAGAGGGATATTTATCGGCAATTCAAAAGAAAAAAAATCTCAACATTTTTTTAGAGGTATTTGAAGATTCAGCAAAAGAAAAGGCTTTTTTGGTAGATAAAAAAATAAAGGCTGGAAGCGCTGGAAGGTTAGCGGGAATGGTTATAGGGATAAAAGATAATTTATGCTATAAAGACCATAATGTATCTTCGTCTTCTAAAATTCTAGAAGGTTTTGAGTCATTATTTACTGCTACCGCTATTGAAAGATTGCTTGAGGAAGACGCAATTATTATAGGGCGTTTAAATTGTGACGAATTTGCCATGGGTAGCTCTAATGAAAACTCAGCATTTGGACCGGTATTAAATCCGATTGATGAAAGTTATGTTCCAGGAGGATCTTCGGGGGGGTCAGCTGCCGCGGTTTCTGCAGGGCTTTGTACTGCAGCTTTAGGGAGCGACACAGGTGGTTCGATTAGACAGCCAGCGAGCTTTTCGGGTGTTTATGGTTTAAAACCAACATATGGCCGTGTTTCGCGCCACGGGCTAATTGCCTACGCATCTTCTTTTGATCAAATAGGACCACTTACTAATTCCATTGATGATGCTGCTTTGCTTTTAGAGGTAATGGCAGGAAAGGATGAGCATGACTCTACCGTTTCGACTAAGCCTGTTGAAAAATACACAGAAGTACTAGTGTCTAAAAAACAACGTGTAGCAATAATAAAAGAGAGCTATGAAATGGAGGGAAACGACCCAGAGATAAAATTAGCAATAGACAAGGTTATTTTAGGTTTAAAAAAACAAGGTCACATTGTTGATTTGGTAAGCTTTCCTTATTTGGATTATATGGTCCCGGTTTATTACGTTTTAACAACTGCAGAAGCTTCTTCTAATCTGTCCCGTTTTGACGGGGTTCATTATGGTTATCGCAGTAAAAAAGCAAAGGGAATAGAAGAGGTTTATAAAAAATCACGTAGTGAGGGTTTTGGCCCTGAAGTTAAAAGAAGAATAATGGCAGGCACTTTTGTTTTGTCTCATGGTTATTATGATGCGTATTATACAAAAGGACAAAAGGTTCGTCGTGTTATACAAGATAAGACAAAAGAAATTTTCGGTAAATATGATGTAATTGTTTTGCCAACAACACCAACAACAGCATTTAAACTAAATGCTGTTAGCGATCCAATTTCAATGTGCTTACAAGACATTTATACGGTTCACGCAAATCTTTCAGGAAACCCCGCTATCTCAAACCCCATAGGAAAGCACACAAATGGCATGCCTTTTGGAATACAGGTTATAGGAGATTTTTTTAAAGAGAAAGAAATGTTGAACTTTTGTAGAGAATTAGAAAAGATAAACATGAATTTATGAGAATAATACTTTGCGCTATTTTTTTAATTGCCACATTCGGGAACTCTTTTGCTCAACATTATACTTGGTCAAAAGAGGATAGTTTGATCGGGAAAAATTTCATTAATACGGTAGAACAAAGTCTAGACTTATTTTATACTGAACATACGATCTCAAATGAGAACATTGATTCAATTATAGATGCATTAAGTTATGAGAAAGATTTTATTCCCGAGTTTTCGGATTCAGTATATTGTTCAAGGTTAAAAGCAATGAACGAGTTGAGCCCATTTCATTTAGATTGTAATGATGCGACACTCAACACAATAAAATTTTTTGCACAAAAAAGGCGTGGTTTTGTTCGTGTTGTTTTAGGAAGATCTAAATTATACTTTGATATGTTTGAAGAAAAGCTTTCAAAGCATAACCTTCCTATTGAACTAAAATATCTTCCTGTTATTGAAAGTGGTTTGCGCCCTCAAGTTAAGTCTCGAGCTGGAGCTATGGGTTTGTGGCAGTTTATGTATAATACTGGGAAGATGTTTGGTCTTAGGGAAGATTCCTATATTGATGAACGAATGGACCCTGAAAAATCAACAGAGGCTGCATGTCAATATCTTAAGAAGCTTTATGGTATTTATAATGACTGGGACTTAGTTTTAGCCGCATATAATGCTGGCCCAGGAAATGTAAACAAAGCTATTCGTCGGTCAGGGGGAAAACAAACTTATTGGGAAATTCGTCCATTTCTTCCTTCAGAAACACAGGGATATGTGCCCAACTTTGTTGCTGCTTCTTACTTGTTGACACATCACATTGAACACAACATTATTCCTATGGAGGCACCAATACACTATATTCAGGTAGACACAATATGCTTAAAAAAGGGGCTTCATATGGCTTCAATTAGTGAGGTCTTGGAAATAGACGAAGAGGAGATACAGAAATTAAACCCAGTTTATAAAACAGGATATATTCCTACAACACAAGACCCTCAGTGTGTTTATTTACCCCTTCGATATACCGGTCAATTTTTACAATTAGAAGATAGTATATATCGCCTTGAAAAAGCAAGGTATCCTTCAGAGGAAACTATAGTCAATTCTAAACCAAACAACGGGGAGCAAACAAAAACATATGTTTACCATAAGGTTAGATCAGGGGAAACTTTAGGGAACATTGCTTTAAAATATAAAGTTTCTGTAGCTGAAATTCAACGAATAAATGGTTTGAGATCAAGTAAGATATATGTAGGTCAACGACTAAAGGTTAAACCTGGAACAACTACAAACTCTTCAAATCGAACAACAACAAGGTCAAGGAAGAAGTATTATACAGTTCGTTCGGGCGATACTTTTGGTGAAATAGCACAAAAATATCGAATGTCACAATCACAATTAAAGAGGCTTAACCCAAGAATAAATATTAGTAGGCTAAGTATAGGCCAAAAAATTAGAATAAAGTGATTTTTAATTTTTTTATAGAAATGCTATGATTACAAGAGTCTCATTTACTTTAGTTGTTTCTGCTTTGTTTTTTTTACAGTGTGAGTCTTCCCATAGGTCTAATGTTACAAGGGGGTTAAGTGTTACAGGTAAGGTTGGTGAAATTTTGGTTGTTTGTGACAATGCTATTTGGGATTCAGAAATAAAAAAGTATTTAGACACTGGGTTGACACAATGGATTATGCCTTATTTTCCTGATGTTGCTACATTTCAATTAATTCATAAAACACCAAATCATTTCACTCAAGGTGTAAGGCGATATAGAAACACCTTATTTCTTAATATTGACCCGTCCTACAAAAAGGAAAAAGGTTCTATTGTCAAACGCACAGACGTTTGGGCAAAAGGACAGCTAGTTATTGACATTATGGGAAAAGATTATAACCAACTTTTAGAAACATGTAAGGCTGGCGCTTTAGAGGTCCATGAAGAGTTTGACACTATGGAATGGCTGAGAATAAAGACAATGTTTTCTCGAAACAAAAACAATAAAATCAGGGCAAAAATAAAGAAGAAATTTGGTGTTGACTTAGTCTTGCCTTCCTCTTGTGTTCAAGTTTCAAGCAGGAAAAATTTTGTTAGAATAAACTTCCCCGCTGCATCTAGACCTATAGAGTTTGTAGGCACAGGGGTGCAAGACATAGGCTCTGTCTTATCAGGATTGATGATATATCAGTATGATTATATCGATTCTTCACAGTTTGACTTAAAGAAATTGCTTGCGGCTAGGGATACTATGTTGAAATATAACGTTCCGCATGAAATAGAGGGGATGTATATGGGGACACAGTATAATGAGTTAGTATACCCAGAGGGTAACAAAGAGACGAACGCTAGTGGAAGTCTTAGTGTTTATGAAATGCGAGGAATGTTTATGTTTAAGGGGCTGCCTAAGCACAGTACTGGTGGCGCCTTTTGGTCTTATCATTTTAAAAACCAGTATACAAAAAAAATGGTTTGTCTTAGCGGTTATGTTGATGCTCCTCCAACAACAAGTTGGACCCATCCGCTTCGTGAAATACAAGCGATATTGAAAAGTGTTGAAATTGTAATATGAAAATAACAGCTGCTATAATAACATACAATGAAGAGCGAAACATTGATCGTTGTCTTTCTTCTTTAAAAAAAATAGCAGATGAAATAATTGTTTTAGATTCAAACTCAACAGACCGAACGAAAGAAATTTGTCTATCACACAATGTTAAATTTGTTTCTCGTAAATGGGAAGGTTACTCTAAAAGCAAGAACTATTTAAACAAATTAGCAACGTGTGAATACATATTATCTATTGATGCTGATGAGTCAATAGACTCGGATTTAGAAAAAGAAATACTGAGTCTTAAAAAAGGATCAAACCCCTCAGTTTATAGTGTAAATAGAATAACCAATTACTGCGGTAAGTGGATCAAGCATTCGGGGTGGTATCCAGACGTCAAGTTGCGTCTCTTCCCAAAAGAAGGAAGTTTTTGGGAGGGTGAATTTGTGCACGAAAAGCTTGTTCCTCCTAAAGGCTTAAATGTTATAAAGCTTAATGGACACTTGTTGCATTATTCTTATTACACACACATAGAACATCGCGAACGAGCAGATAAGTACTCTAAGTTAACTGCTGAAAAAATGAATGAATCGGGAAAAAAAACACATATATTTAAGCCTGCGTTAAGTGGTTTAGTTCGTTTTATTTCTATGTTTATAATCAAGAGAGGCTTTTTAGATGGTTTTATGGGATTTAAGATTGCGATTATCAGTGCCAGGTCTAATGTTTTTAAATATAAAGAATTAAGGAGGTTAAATAGAACCAAATGAGCTTAGAGGGAAAACGCATATTGATTAGCCGAACGGACAGTATAGGTGATGTTTTGTTAACACTACCAATCTGCTCTTGGCTAAAAGAAAAACACCTTAAAAGTTCAATCCTTTTTTTAGGAAACACTTATACTAGTCCAATTGTTGATTTGTATTCATTTGTTGATTCATTTGTGAATTGGGATGATTTTAGTTCATTGTCAAAAAAAGAAAAATTAAAAAAGTGGAAGGAATTAGATATAGATATAATCATACATGTTTTCCCGAACAAAAAGATTGCACAATTAGCTAAAAAAGCGAAAACAAAAATTCGTATAGGAACGAGCCATCGATTATATCATTTTTGGACTTGCAACAAAAGAGTTTCTTTCACACGAAAAAAATCAGATTTACATGAGTCTCAACTGAACCACGAGCTTCTCAGGCCTTTAGGTTTAAAAGAGATACCAAGCTTGAACGCAATAATAAAAACAACAAAGTTTTTTTCTATTCCAAAGGTATCTTTGCCAAACGGTCTATCTACCTTAACTGATTTGACAGTATTACACCCTAAATCAAAGGGGAGTGCTCTGGAGTGGCCTATTGATAGTTATTTTGAGCTTGCAGGTGTTTTAGCAAAACAAGGAAGAATAATCGTCTTTACCGGCACAAAATCAGAAGGGGAAATGTTTAAAAAAGAAATTCCTAAACATAAGAATATAATTGACGCCACTGGTTTATTAAGTTTATCTCAGTTAGTGCTTTTGATTAGTAAGGCTAAAAATTTTGTAGCTTGTTCAACAGGTCCTTTACATATTGCCGGCTATCTAGGTATAAATACAATTGGGATATACTCTTCAAAAAGGCCAATTCATCCAGGCAGGTGGGGAGCGATTGGAAGTAGTGTGAATAATTTAGTGGGTGATGTTGATTCTTCTATGAAAAGAGAAGACAGTGTTGGCCTAGAAGGTGTGTCAGTTAAAAAAGTGTTAGAAAAAATAGTATAGGCTGATGTCGCTAGGAGCTAAAAAAACACTTTATAATATTCTATATTTAAACTTTATTGTTTCAGTCTCTGCAATGTTTTTGAGCGGGGGCTTTACCTTTTTTTTAGGAGTTGATAATTGGTGTTTCTATGCTCTTTTTACAGGCATTTCAACTATGACTGTGTATAATGGACAAAGGCTTTTTAAGTCTGAAGTAAGAGAAAAAACCGCCTGGCTTTTTTGGGTAGAAAGAAATAAAAAATCACTTTGGTATGTTGTTTTGTCATTAGGACTTTTTTCTTTCCTTCTTTTTCTTCTTTTGTTTAGTTTTGAACTAAAAGCAGGCCTTGTTTTTTTTATTTCAGTTTTTGTTTCAGTTTTTTATGTTGTAAAGCTTGGCAACATAAGTTTGCGAGAAATTCCACATATAAAAATTCACTTAATAGCTATAACATGGGTGTTAATAGCTCTTGTTTTTCCGTTAATAAATGAGGGCTCTAGTTTTAGTTGTTTTTATTATGCATTACCACACTATTTTTATGTTTTAGGGGTCACCATCCCGTTTGATATTCGCGACTTAAAATATGACTCTAAAAAACAAAAGACAATTCCACAGTTGTTTGGTGTTATAGGCGCTAAAATTTTGGCTGTTAGCTGCCTTGTTTTTTTTGCTTTTTTTATGTGTTTTGTTGATTCGTGTTTTATTTACAATTATTTCTTTTTTGTTGCTATAATCCTTCAAATTATGCTTGTACTATATACAAATCAACTTCGCTCAGAGATATACTTTGCGGGTCTTATAGATGGAGCGATTTCGGTTCTAGGGATCAGCTATTTTTTTGCTTAAAAACAGATTTTATGCAAATAAAGCTTTTACAACTTCTGTTATTTTTGAGCACAGCACAAGCTCAATTTTAAAGTTTTTCTGTGCTAATCCTTTGTTATATTTTGAAACAATAATTTTTTTAAATCCAAGCTTTTCTGCCTCGCTAATTCTTTGATCAATTTTATTAACTGGACGAACTTCACCTGAAAGCCCTACTTCAGCACAGAGTGCAATGTGTTTTTCAATCGCCATATCTGTATTTGATGATAACACAGCTGCGACTACCGCCAAGTCTATTGCAGGGTCATCAACTTTAATTCCTCCTGCGATATTTAGAAAGACATCTTTGGATCCTAATTTAAAGCCACAGCGCTTTTCCATTACAGCTAAAAGCATATTCAGTCTTCTTCCATCAAATCCTGTTGATGATCTTTGCGGCGTGCCGTATGCCGCACTGCTCACTAATGCCTGTACTTCAATAAGCATAGCTCGCATGCCTTCCATTGTCGCTGCTGTTGATATTCCGCTTAGAGAACTGTCATTGTTTGTTATTAAGATTTCAGATGGGTTTTCCACCTGTCTTAATCCTGTACCAACCATCTCATAGATACCTAGTTCATTTGTACTACCAAACCGGTTTTTAATCGATCTTAGTAGTCGGTATACATGGTTTCTATCTCCTTCAAACTGCAGCACAGTATCAACCATATGTTCTAATACTTTTGGGCCCGCTAGAGACCCCTCTTTTGTGATGTGTCCAATCAGAAAAACAGGCACGTTGGTTTGTTTAGAGTATCTTAAAAGTTGTGATGTACATTCTTTAACCTGAGATATACTTCCTGGAGAGCTTTCTATTTCAGATGAATAAAGTGTTTGTATGGAGTCTATAATTAAAACCGTTGGCTGAATAGATTCTGCTTGTTTAAATATGTTTTGAATGTTTGTCTCGGTTAAAACATAACAATCGTTATTTTTCCTTCCGATACGCTCTGAACGCATTTTGATTTGCTGATCACTTTCTTCCCCCGACACATAAAGGAACTTCATGTCTGTTGAAGTGATAGCAAGCTGAAGTAGTAGGGTTGATTTTCCTATTCCTGGCTCTCCCCCAAATAGGATTAGTGAGCCGAAAACTAATCCGCCACCTAGCACTCTGTTCAACTCTAGATCACTTAGTTTTATTCGGTCGTGTTCTTGGTGTTTTATGTTACTTAAAAGCGTTGATTTAGCTGTGTTTTTTGTCTTGGAAAAAGCAACAACCTGAGGCACTTGTTTGTGTATTAGTTCTTCTACAAAAGTGTTCCATTCGCCGCAAGAAGGACATTTTCCTAGCCATTTAGGAGTTTCGTAGCCACAGCTTTGGCAAAAATATGCCGACTTAACCTTTGCCATTTATTGGGTTGTTTCAGGGTTTTAATTATTGTAAAACAAATTTTTATCCAGCATATACTTTACGGCCAAACTGCTTACATTTTCGTCTTCTTTTTTTACGTGTTCTTTTTGCTTTCTTCGATCTTTTGCCTTTGTCGAACGTGAAATTCGTTTGCACGGGAGCGTCTTGCCTTTCTTTTTCTAAGGAGCTAACCATAGATAATGCTGAAAATGAGAAAAAAACAAAAAGAAATAGAAAATATGTAGATTTCATAATAATTTGTGTGTTTTAAATAATTAACGTTAAATGTAGTGCTTTTATTTTTCTAGAAAAAAAAGAGGTGTTTTTACCCATTAATTTTATTCTTAAAAGAGAATAATATCAACTAAGTTTTTTAGAGTAAAAAATCGACATTATCATACATTAAAAAACCACAAAAAAAAGCGCATTTT
>CEUK01053773.1_pt1 | contig 91135 bp, 68 predicted proteins | sample 356451 | NCBI WGS metagenome assembly CEUK01 (sample SAMEA2622843, study PRJEB7988) | marine metagenome | isolation source: saline water (ENVO:00002010), including
ACCGTTCCATTGAATTCCTCCACCATAAATCAATTCATTATTTTCATTATTATAGAAAACTCCAATCCAACTTCCAAATGGAATTTCTTCATTATTTAAAGTAATGTTAGTTGTTGATTGGATTAATATTGTACTATTACAATCTGTATCAGGCTCATCTCCAAATGGAGAGTTCAATGATGAAAAGTAATTACTGATAATTTCCCCAAAGTCATTGACCATATTTAAAACTGATGTTGAATTTACGCAATAATTAGTACAAAAGTTAGTGTAAGAAAGGTCTGGAAATACAATATAAAAGGTAGGTGTATAAAACATTTCATAACCGTAATAATTTGAGTTTTGGCCATTTATTAAGGGATAACTAGCATTATATTCGTTTATATACTCTTCGCATGCGTTATCATCAGTTGTGTTGTTAATTTCTAACGCAATTATTTCTATTTGATTTGAACCACTAGGTCCGTATTGTTCATATAATTCACTAACTGAGGGGGCGTAGGCTTGACAAGCTCCGCAATTAATATTCATTAGTTCAATTACAACTATTTTTCCTTCATCTAGGTAATCTTGCATTTCTTGGTAATTACCATCTAGATCAAATCCCATAAAGTTTGGAGCTTCACCGGTAGCTTCAAAATTTGCTTGTTGGGAATGAGAATTAAAGCACAAAAAAAAGGATAAACATATAATAAAATACTTCATAACTAAGAACTTAAGTAAATAGGGGTTTTTATATAATCTTCTTTAAATTTACAAAATTCATTATAAAATATAATCTTATAATTTAATTCAGTAAATTTTTCTCATTTATTAACAATTGTTAATAAAGTTTGTTAAAATGTTTTTAATAACTATAAATAAAAATATAAATAAATTAATTGTAGTTTGTATTAAATTTGGAAAAATGATTAAAGGGATCATTATTTGAGTCTTTAATTTAATTAGTTCTTTGAATATTGAGTTTTATTGTTAAAAAAAAATTTTAGGATTTTTTTGTTACTAGTTTGCTGAAAGGTTGATTAGTATTTCGTTGAATTGACTATAAGAATTGATAGCACGAAAGTGTAAATTGTTAATTAAAACTTGATGTAAATCAAGTTCATTCTTCTTAAATATTATTTAAGAATGCCTAATCAGGATTTATTTCTTGACATTTGGCGGTTCAATTGAAAGTATTTACTAAGTTTTATTACCTAATTCAATTAAACCAGAGTAGCGATGCTCATATAGAATGAATGACATCAGTATTAGCTATTTTTTTAGTTAAAGCTGGTTCCCTTTAATTATTTTATTAAAACAGGCAACTGTTTAAAAAGCGAGAATTTTTCTCGCTTTTTTTTTTCTTTTTAAAATCATTTATTATTAATAGACTATATTTAAAAAAAAAAAATAATGAGTATTTTTTTTACTTTATTTGTTATTGTTTTTTCAGTTTATATAATGAAAAAATGCTCTTCAGTTTTTGATATAGCATCAAGCTACTTAACAAAAAATTTAGCTGAGGGAATAAAAGGTCCTACAATTAATGCTGTTGCTTCATCGCTACCCGAATTATTTATTTCTTCAATGTTTTTATTTTATTTTAAAGACTTAAATGGTTTTTCAGCTGGTTTTGCAACAATAATTGGTAGTTCTGCTTTCAATATTGCAATTATTCCAACAGTTTCTTTTCTGTTTGTTTACAGTTTAGATAAAAAAAAGATTTTTAAAGTTGATAAAGTAATTATAAAACAAGATGTTGTTTTTCTTTTGTGTTCAATAATTATTTTAATGATGGGCTTATTTTTTGGTATGAATGCATATGTATCTGCTCTACTAATTTTATTTTACCTTTTATATATTTTTTTCATTATAATTAATAGATCAAAAAATAAGATTAAACAAAAAACCAATAAAAATTTTAAAATTAAAAAAAGCAATTACATCAACTCTGTAATTAATTTAAATTTATTTAATATTTTTTTTAAGGGACAGATTAACATTTTTTCTTCAATTATTGTTTTAATATTATCTATTTTTTTAATAGGTATTAGTTGTTTTTATTTAGTTGTTTCAGTTGAAAAAGTTTCTCATTTTTTAAATATTAATATTTTTTTCGGAGCTTTTATTATTGCAGCAATTGCCTCCAGTATACCAGATACACTTCTTTCAATTGAGGATGCTAAAAATGATAAGTTTTCTGACTCTTTTTCAAATGCTTTTGGGTCAAATATTTTTGATATTTGTATTGGTATAGGTCTTCCTGTTTTATGTTACAATTTATTATACAGTGAAATAGATTCAAGTATACCTATTGAAAGGATGGGAATAATAGGCAATTATATTTTTAATGGTGACCTTTTTTTGTGGTCTCTAGTGTCTTTACTTTTATTTACATTTTTAACTTCTATTATATATTATTTTAAGCAACTTAATTTAAAAACATCAATTGTAATTATTTTTTTATATCTGTTATTTGTCACTTCTTTAATTCTTTTTTAGTTTTTTAAAAAAAATAATCATTTTATAATCATCCAATAATTATATAATTTAAATTTCTTTACTAAATTCGCGTTTAAATAAGGTCGCGTAGCTCAGCTGGATAGAGCATCTGCCTTCTAAGCAGACGGTCACAGGTTCGAATCCTGTCGCGATCACATAAAAAAAGCAGGTTTAGATAACCTGCTTTTTTTATTATTATATTAATATAATTTATTTCTTTTCAATTATAATTTTTGGAGCTTCGTTTTCTTCTGCAGAAACATCAACTATTCTTATTTCACTTGATGATGATCCATAACTATCAGTAACAGTTAATTGAAAATTATATTGACCAGCTTCAGCATCAAAGGAAATTTCTTTAGATGCAGGGTCAAAACCAGAAACCTTTCCGTCTGTACTAATCCAATTCCAAGACATGTCATCTCCAGGTTCAGTTGGAGTACTTTTTGAAGCATCCAAAGTTATGTTAATAGTACCACCTGGTTTTCCATCATGAGGGATTTTGTCATTAAAAGTAATTTTAGCTCTCTTTTCTGCCAATTTTCTTTCTTCTTCAGCATCCATATCATTTTTCTTTGCGGATAATTGTGCTGAATAGTTTTTTAAATCTTCCATTGAAGCACTTTTCTTAACCCACATTGCTACTACTTCACCAACTTCATCAGCTTGAGACTTAATTAATTCTTTTTGGTATTTAAGATCTGTAAGCAGTTCGTAATATTCTTTTCCAACAAATCCAAGTGCAGCTATAATACCTAATGTTGTTAATAGTTTAATAAATGAATCCATAATTTTAATTTTTGTGATTTTTCAAATTTATTAATATTATATCTACTTGTTACACCTAAAAAAGTTATTTTTTTTTACAATGAATTGTTTATATGTTTAATTGATTTATTTTTTTTTAAACATGTTTTTAATATTAACAGAGAAAAATAATAAATAAATAAAACAAAAAACAGTTACTATATATGAGTTTTGAATGCCAATTATGTCAGCAATCTTACCTTGAATTGGTGGAATAATAGCTCCTCCTAATATCATCATGATTAAAAAAGAGGAGCCTTGTGAAGTATATTTTCCTAGATTTTTAATGCTTAAAGCAAATATACAAGGCCACATAATTGAGCAACATAATCCTCCACTTAAAAACGCAAATAATGCAATTTTTCCAGTGGATAAAATACCAATAATCATTGAAAATAAACCTAGAACACTAAATGAAGTCAAAGTTTTTTGTGCATTTTCTTTAAATTGGTAAAAGGCGAAAGTCTGTATAAAAACACATATAATAAATGGAATTAAATCATAAGTATTAAATCCTGATAATTTATTTACATATAAAATAATGCCAAATGCAACAAATGGAACCAGTAGATAAAGCCACTTTTCATTTTTTTTTGAAGAATTAAAAACAGCAATTGCTCCTGTCCATCTACCAATCATTAATCCTCCCCAGTAAATTGAAACATAAGGTGTAATTCCGGAATCTTGTATAATTCCCAAATTTAAAACATCACTTTTTAACAATTCTCCTAAATTACTTCCAATTGTCACTTCTACACCTACATAAAAAAATATAGCTAACATACCTAAAACTAATTGAGGGTACTTCATTGCTCCCCATCCTTTTGAATTTGATTTTGATAATTTATTTACAGAAAATAATCCAATACAAATTATCATTACAGAGGCTAATGATAAAAACAAAATTAATAATTCTGATTTTTCAGAAAGTTTTTCATTAATTCCTAATCCTTTGTATTCATTGAATATTAAATAAAAACAAATGGTAAGTAAAATTGTAATTATAATTAAAAATTTAGATGCTTTGGGAGCAGTTCTAAATGATTCATTATTTGTGAAGTTGGGTAATTTTTTGGAAAATATAAAAATTGAAGCGGCAAGTAAAAATAATAATCCAACTATTTTGTAAAGCGAATACAACTTCGTGTCGTCTATTGGATTAAATAATAATAAGCCTAAAATAATAGGCCCAAGTACAGTTCCAAGGGAGTTTATTCCACCTGCAAAATTTAATCTATTAGGACCTTTTTTAATATCGCCAATATTAATAACAAAAGGATTTGCCGCAGTTTGTTGGATTGAGAATCCTAATCCAATAATAAATAAAGCTAAGAGCATTATTACAAATGAGTTATTCGATAAATTACCAACAACACTTAACATCATGACTTTTGCACCAACTGCAGAAATAATAAGCCCATAAATTATACTGTATTTGTAGCCCCAAATATTTATTAAATCAAGTTTCTTTTTACTTGAAAAGATAAATAAAAACAAAGCACCAAAATAATAAGCACCATAAAAAGCAAAATCAATTAACTGAGATTGAAATTGATCTAAAGAAAAATAAGATTTACAAAATGGAATAAAAATTCCATTTGATGCAGCAATAAAACCCCAGAAAAAAAATACAGATACTAAAGTATATAATGATGATAAATACTGTTTATTATTTTGCATACTATAATAATAATAACTTAAATTTATTATTTAGTTTAAAAAATACAAATATTATGAAGCATTTATCTATATTTCTATTTCTTTTTTCTTTTGGTTTCTCTTACGCTCAAGAAGATACAACATTTATAATTGGACATGATTATGTTGATATGGATTGGTATGGCAACTATGATGCCTGGGCTGAATTCCCAAGTGAAAATAACTCCTATAGAAAAATTTTAATGCATTATGATATGCGATGTTCCTCAAGCGGTTGTAGTGGTTGGGACTATACAACTAAGATTAGTCTATTAAAAGAAAATGGAGATTATGATGAAAATGGAAATCCAATTTATGTTCACAATCAAACTCTAGCAAATGTGATTACTCCTTATGGAACTTACATGCAAGGAGCTGGAACTGAAGGGTTTTCTCCTGATTGGGTTCAAAGATTTACATATGATATAACCGATTTTGCTCCTTTGTTAAAAGATTCGGTATTAATTAGAGCATTTTATGGTGGATGGAGCACAGGATTTAATGTTACTTTGAATTTTGAATTCATTGAAGGAATTCCACCCAGAAATGTTATTAATATTCAAAATTTATGGTCAGGTAGTAATTCCTATGCTGATATACAAAATATATTAAATGACTCTCTAGTTTTTATTCCCACTGAGGCAAAAAATTCTGCAATGAGAGTCACTATTAGTGGACATGGTCAGGATGGTGAATTTACACCTGGTGTTAATTATAGTATAAATTTAGATAATCAAAATTTATACACTCAAGAAATATGGAGAGATGACTGTGGTGAAGTGGCATTATATCCTCAAGGTGGAACTTGGGTTTATGATAGAGCAAATTGGTGTCCTGGTGATAAAGCTACAACCAGATTACATGAATTAACATCATATCTTGAAACAGGTCAAGAAAATTTGTTAGGTTTTAATATTTACAGGCCTAATTGGAATCCAGCTGAAGCAAGTTATATATTTGATGCCCAATTAATTACTTATGATGAACCTAATTTTAATCTTGATTTAGCAATTGATGATATTATCGCACCATCAACTAAAGATGAACATTTTAGATTTAATCCAAATTGTTCAAGTCCCATTGTGAAAATTAAAAATCAAGGTTCTCAAACTATTACAAGCGCATATATTGTCTATGGATTTAACACTCTCTCAGAAAATTGGTTTTATTGGGAGGGTAATCTAAAATTTGGTGAAACTGAATTAATTGAATTACCTCCAATTTCTTGGGATTGGGATAATCAAAGCTCTTTTTACGCAAGAGTAAATATGCCAAACGGAGTATCACAAGATGATTATACTATTAATGATGTATTAACATCTGATTATGAATACGTTGAAGAATATCCTAGCACTTTTGCTATGTGGTTTAGAACTAATAATTTTCCAAATGAAAGTTCCTACGAAATTAGAAATAATTTAAATGAATTAATTTTTTCTAAAACTGGTATGGAAGCAAATACTTTGTATAAAGATACTTTTAATTTAGACCCTGGATGTTATAAGATTAGAATTTTAGATACTGGAGGTAATCCTAATTTTAACGAAGATGGTTTATCTTGGTGGGCTAATGATGATGGTTCAGGTTATGCTAGATTAAGAGAAGTTCCAGGTGGCTTTTTTAAGTATTATCAATCTGATTTTGGAACAGAATTAACTGATTACTTTAGGGTTGGTACCTATTATATGTCTCAATCACAAATTGATAATATATTTTTTGATGTTTACCCTAATCCATCATCAGGAAGTTTTAATATTTACCTTGAACTTCCCACAATAAATAATATAAATATTACTGTTTTTGATATTAATGGTAGGGTAGTAAAAGAAATTTCAAAAGATAATTTTATAAGTCAACTATTTACATTTGATGATTTTCCAAGTGGAATATATACAGTCTTGTTAAATACTGATAATGAAAGAGTAAAAAGAAATATAGTTATTACAAAATAGTTACATTTGATTATGAGGTTTATTGTTTTTCCAATAGCCTTTTTTAATTGCGCCATTTTTTATTAGAGTACCAAAACCATTCATTTTTCCTTCTCTAAGTTCTCCAATATAAATTTCATTATTGTTAAATATTTTTGTGCCCTTACCATTTTCTATTTCATCAATAAATTCTCCTATATATAGACTTTTGTTGTCACTATAATTTAAATATGTTCCTTTCCCATTATATAATCCATTTTTGAATTCTCCAACATAAACTGATCCATCAGGCCATATAAAAGTACCTTTACCATTCATTTCATCATTCCACCATTCACCAATATAAATACTACCATTCTCAAATTTAAAAGTTCCATTTCCAACCTTACAATTACCAGTTATACACTGGGATGAACAAACTGAAAATAGAAAAAATATAATTACTGAAAAAATTATTTTAATGTTCATGCTAACAGATTTTTCTTAAATATAATTATAAAATTTAAATTTTATTTTAGTTTTTTTTTGATATAAGAGTTCAAATAAATTGAAATTATAATTATAGATGCTCCTATATAAAAACCAATAGACATTATTTCTTTGTCATTAAAAAAAATAATTGCTAAAATCATTGCATAAATAGGTTCTAAATTTACACTTATATTCATAGTAAAAGGTTTTATTTTTTTCATAATATCAACACTAATGAGATAAGCAATTGATGTACATACAACAGAAAGTATTAAAATATAAATAATATCATTTCCTTTTGGGATTAGGTTAAGATCTATTTGTTTATTAATAAATAAATAAAATAAAGTAAAAGTTGCGCCTCCAATCATTTCATATTTTGTTATTTGAAATGAAGAGTTTCCTCGTTCAATATATATAGAATTTAGTGATGTAAATATTGATGCAAACATTGCAGATAAAACCGAGAAAAATATTGCCTTTTCTCTAATCTTGAAATTTAAATCTTCAGGTGAAAAAAAAATTATAAGAACACCAATAATAACAAAAAATGAAAGTAAAATTTCATGAATTTTAATCTTATTTTTTTTGAATATCGGGTCTATAAAAGAAGTAAAAAAAGAAGTGGTGGATAAGCATGTGACAGCAAGAGAAACATTATAGATGTTTATTGCTTCAAAAAAGAAAATCCAATGAATAGAAATAAGTATACCAGTTCCAAAAAAATATAATTTATTCTTATAAGAAACATTTTTATTTTTAATAAAAAATAATTCAAATATTGCCAAGCTAAAAAATGCTAATATCATTCTGTTAAAGACAAGTGGTATTGATTGCATATTTATTAATTCACCTAAAATACCAGTGAACCCCCAAACAAATATTATTATGTGTAATACAATTAAACTTTGTTTTTTAGATAGTTTCATTTTCTCTTTTGTTCAAAAGATACATGCTTAAACTTGTTCCAATTAAAAATAAGGATATAGCAATTAATTGACCTTGAGTAATTTCAATTGAAGTTAAGTTATTAAACCAGATTAATGATTCATTAACTCTGATTTCTTCAATAAAAAATCTTTCGATACCATTAAGGATTAAATAAATTGAAAATAATAATCCACCAATTTTTATTTTTTTTCTAATTGACCAAAGAATTCCAAAAATAGCCATACACATAATAGTTTCGTAAATTGGAGTTGGCCAAACAAAAATATTATTGTCTATCATATTAGTACCACTACTTGTCCCATTTACATATTGGCTAGACCATAGCCATTCAGGGATTAGATTAGGATTAGTAATCTTATTTGGAATACCCCAACAGCCATCACCAGACACTTGACAACCAACTCTTCCTATTGCGTATGATAGCATTAATATTGGAGCAAATGCATCAGCTATATGAGGAATTGAAATTTTATTTAGCTTAGAATAAAAAATTACTCCTAAAGTTCCACAAATTAATCCACCATAAAATGTTAATCCTCCAAATGAAACAAGGTTTTGCCAAGATATTTCAGTTTCAAAAAGATAAAATAATTTAGCCCCCAGCACACCAGAGATTAGTGTTACGCCAAGAAGTGTTCCAATTAACTCATGTGGTTTAACATAATTTTTTTTAGGTTCAGTATTTTTTTTACTTAAAAAATAATTTAATAAGGAAAGTGTAAGGCCACCTAAAATGTAAATAAATATTTCAGTAAAAGGATTGTTTAGATGAAATGACAAAATAATTTCTGGATTTTTTAAAAAATTTTGATAGTTTCCCATCATTATGTATGCAACTTGATAACCAATGAAAAAAGAAAATATTATGTTAAAAATTTTTTCATATTTATTTTCATTACTTCTTTTGATTGCTTTAATTTTTCCCTCATTATATAATCTTTCTAATTCATCTTTCAAAAAAATAGATCCAAACAGAAATGCCATTGCAATGAAAAAACCATATGTTTGAATTGGTAAATTACTTATTCCAAAAATATCTCCAAACCTAGGATAGCATACTTGTCGACTATAAAGAAATATTATAAAAAGTAATAATATAAATAGGTATAAGAATTTTTTATTTTTTTTCATTTAAGCTGTAATTCCGTTTACATTTCCATTTTTATTTATAGCAACCATTTGTACGTCTATAACTTTATTTTCAAATTTATCTTGATAAGGAATTTCAATTTTAATATAATTATCTGTATATCCATTAAGTTTTCCTTTTTTTAAATTTTTTCCTTCAATCAGAGTGGGTCTTGTAGTGTTTATATTTTGTAAATAAAAAATATTTTTCTTTTTTTCAGATAGACTCCTCAAAACTTTACTTCTAAATTTTCTCTCTTTTTTTGGTACATTTTTTTCTAATTCTTTTGCAACTGTGTTGTCTCTTTCAGAATATGAAAAAACATGTAAATAAGAAATTGGTAATGATTTAATAAAATCAACAGTTTCATTAAAATCAGACTCTTCTTCTCCAGGAAATCCAACAATTACATCAGCACCAATACAAACTGAAGGGTTTCGTTTTTTTATATTCAATATTAATTTTTTATAATCTTTTGTATTATACCTTCTTCTCATAAGTTTTAGTATTTTATCACTCCCAGATTGAAGTGGAATATGAAAGTGAGGTACAATATTTTCAGAATTAAGTGCAACATCCAAAATCTCATTAGATAATAAATTTGGTTCAATTGATGAAATTCTAATTCTAATAGAGGGGATTTTTACAATTTCTTTTAATAAATCTAAAAAACTTTCTTTTTTACCATTAATTCCAAAATCACCAATGTTAACACCTGTTAAAACAATTTCTTTAATATCCTTTTTCTTTAGATCATTAATTTCTTTTATAACATTTTTTATTGTGTTACTCCTACTTTTTCCTCTTGCAAGGGGAATTGTACAAAAAGAACATTTATAATTACAGCCATCTTGGATTTTTAAAAAAGTTCGAGTTCTTTGATTTTCAGAAAATGATTGTTTAAAAGATGTTATTTTCTCTATTGGTTTAACAATTACTGAAGAGTCTTTATTTGAAATCTGTTTTAAGTATTCCTCTAATTTAAATTTTTCGTTTGCTCCTAATATAAGATTTACACCATTAATTTTTTTTATCTCCTCTGGTTTGAGTTGTGCATAACAACCCATAATCACTATGATAGATTCAGGTGATTTTTTTTTTATTTTATTGATAATTTGTCTACATTCTTTATTGGCATTTTCTGTTACAGAACATGTGTTAAGTACATAAACATCTGATTTATCTGAAAAATCAGAAATTTTAAAATTTTCATCCTTTAAGTTGTTAGCAATAAAAGATGTTTCAGAAAAATTTAATTTACATCCAAGAGTGTGAAAAGCAATTTTCATATTGCGAAAATAAACAAATCGAATTATATAATTTAAAAAAAAAAGATATATAATCTTGAAAGATTATATTTGTTCTTTTATCATTTAATAATGAGAGTACTTTTTTTGTATGTATGGAATTTTTGGTGTTATTTTTCAATGTCAGTTGTTTTTATAATTTCTGCATTAATTGGTCTTTTATTATCATTTTTTTCAGACAAACTTTTTTCAAATTTTGTTTTTTTTCTTTCTAAGCTAATAGTTTATTTACTTGGGGTCAAAACTAAAATCTATGGTAATTATCCTTTAAAAGATAATGATTCTTATATTTATATAGCTAACCACTCTTCTTATTTGGATCCAGTATTTACTACTTATTTAATAAAAAATAAACACAAATATCTTGGCAAAGCTGAAATTTTAAATTGGCCAATCTTCGGATTTGTTGTTAAAAAATATACTATTGCTGTAAAAAGAGAATTAAAACAATCTAGAGCAAAATCAATGGATTTAATGAAAGAAAATTTACTAAATGGTTTTTCTATTGTACTTTACCCTGAAGGAGGTTGGAAAGATGAAAATCAACTTCATCCTTATGATATTAAGCCTAATAAAATTTTAAATCAATTTAGAAACGGTGCTTTTAGACTTGCAATTAAAAGTAAAAAGAAAATAGTACCAATTAGTATGTCAAATGTACATGAAATACATTCATCTAATACAATGATGTTTAAACCAGGAAAAGTTGTTATTAATATTCATAACCCTATTGATCCCAAGGAATTCAAGTTTAATGAAGAGGGTGTTAATGCATTAAACAAAAAATGCTACTCAATAATTTATAATGATTTAATTAAATATGATAATCGTAAAGAAAAAATTTAAAGAGTTATCCCTTGAAGAACTTTATTTAATTTTGAAGATTAGACAAGAAGTTTTCATAGTTGAACAAAGATGTTTTTATTTAGATTGTGATGATTTGGATGAAAAAGCAATTCATTTTTTAGGTTTTTTAAATGGTAAATTAATTTCTTACATGAGAGTTTTATCTAATGAAAATATGAATTTATGGACTTTAGGAAGAATTCTAGTTACAAAAAATAACAGAGGAAAAGGTTATGGTGTTGATATAATAAGTGAGGTAATTAAAATTTTAAAGAATTTAAATTCTTCATATACTTTTGAAATGTCTGCACAAACATATTTAATTAATTTTTATAAAAAATTTAATTTTTACCCAGTTGGAAATGAATATCTTGATGCAGGAATTCCTCATATTAAAATGGTAAAAAAAAATGATGATTAATTTTAATGGCAAAATAGTTTGTGAAGAAGATTTTAATATCAATTATAATAATAGATTCTTTCTTTATGGTGATGGTTTTTTTGAAACTATAAGAGTATTCAAAGGGGAACCAATTTTTTGGAATGATCACTACTTCAGAATCATTGGTTCTGCATGTATGCTTAGAATTCCTATACCTTCTTATTTTAACTCTAAATATTTACATAATGATATTATCAAATTGTTGAAGGCAAATAAATTAAGTAATAAATCATGTAGATTGAGGATTATTTTTTTTAGAGATTCTGAGGGATATTATATGCCAAAAAATGAAACTTTTTCATATGTTATTTCTACTGAATTATTAGAAAAAGATATTTATATTAACAATAAAGAAGGTTATAAAGTAGATTTATTTAACCAATATAAATTAGGAACTTCCGAGCTAAACAATTTGAAAAGTACTAACAGATTAATTAATATTTTATCTTCTATTTATAAAGAGGAAAATATGTTAAATGATTCAATTATTATAAACGAAAAAAATAATATCGTTGAGTTTTCATCAGGCAATTTGTTTTTAGTTTTAAATAATCAAATAATTACTCCTCCTTTAGATTCTGGGTGTATAAATGGAATTATTAGAAAAAAAATTTTAAGTTTTAATTCATTTAAGAGTTTAAGTATTTTAGAAAAAAATATAAAAACAAGTGATTTATATAACGCCGATGAATTATTTTCTACTAATGTTATAAGTGGAGTAAAAATTATTACTTTTTTTAAGGAAAAAAAATATAGTAAAAAGTATTCTAGTTTATTAAATGATAAGTTAAATAAACTATTTAGTTAAAATGATAATTTCTATTTGATTTAACCCACAATTTATATTTCTCATCTATTTCTATTATCTCTTTTTCCCAGTTTATACTTTTATTAATAAAATCAATTTTTTTATTAGAAATAACCCAAGAATTTTCATTAATTTCTTTTTCAAGTTGCATCTCACCCCAACCGCAGTAACCTAAACAAAAAAATATTTCATCAGGTTTAATTAATTTACAATTTAAGTATTCAGTAATCTGATTAAAGTTTCCTCCTAAATATAAATTAGAATTAATTTTTTTACTATTCTCAATTGTTTGATTATTATGAAAATAAAATAAGTTATCAGAACAAACTGGCCCACCGTAATTTACTTTAATTGATTTGATTTTTATTTTATCTACTAAATCTGATAAATTATGATTTAGTTTTTTATTTATTATAAATCCTATTTTTTCTTTTTTTAATGAATTTGTAATAATTATAATTGTTTTATCAAATCTATTGTCTCCAATAAGTGGGATTGATATTAAAAAACATCCTTTATTTATTATATTTTTTTTCATTAATCATTCAAAATATAGTAAAATAATCACAATTTTGTTTTAAATTTTTAAACTATGAAAAAAAGATTAGAGTCAATAAGAGTTGAGTATAACTCTGATAATATAAAACTTGAAGATTTACTTAAAAATCCAATTGATCAACTAAAATTATGGCTTAATCAAGCTATTGATGTTAAAATAAAAGATGCGAATGCTGTAGTCCTTTCTACTGTTGATGATATAAACGGGGTTAGTTCAAGAGTTGTTTTAATAAAACAAATAACTGAAAAAAGTTTAATTTTTTACACTAATTATGATAGTGCAAAGGCAAATCAAATTTCTAAAAACAGTAAAATCTCTTTATGTTTTTTTTGGTCAGAGTTAGAAAAACAAGTTAGAATAAATGGGTTGGTAAATAAAATATCAAAAAATGATTCTGATGCTTATTGGAATCTAAGGCCCAAAGATTCACAAATAAGTGCTATTTTTTCAAAACAAAGTCAAGAAATTAATAAAGATTTTAACTTAAAAAAAGAGTTTGAAATCTTTAAGAAAAAATTTAAAAATAAAGAGATTTTGAGACCAGATAACTGGGGAGGATACGAAATTATACCAACTTATTTTGAATTTTGGTGTGGAATGAGAAATCGTCAACACGAAAGATTTGTTTATACAAAGAAAAATGATTGGTCAATAAAAAGGCTATTTCCTTAGTTTTTTAGAAACCTTTCCTTTAGACTTTGCAAATCTTTTTCCTTTTCTTGTTTTAATATCACCTTTTCCCATATCTAAATATATAAATATTTATTTAAATGAATTGAATAGATCCTTTATTTTCTTTTTTATTTAAAAATCCATTTGCAAAAGAAATTCCATCTAGCTCTTTTTTTCCTGGTATTTTTAAACCTTCAACGGTAAATCTATATTTATTACTTTGAATATATATTTTTTTTTCTTTGGTATCATATATTAATTGATGAATATTATCAGTATTTAATTTTTTTTTCTGAAAATTAGATACTTTAGTTATAATAAGATCTTGGTATTTAATTTGATTGTCAGTATTTGTAATTTTAATAGTTGTTCTTGCTCCAGGTGAAGGGGTGAATCCTCTTATAAAATTATATATTTTATAACTATCTTGTTTCCAGTTTATTATTATATCTTTTTTGTAAATTTTAGGTGCTTTTTTAAACTCTTTCAAGTACTTTTGTTTTTTTGTTTTAAAATTACCCTTAAAAATCTTTTCAATTGTTTCTAAAGTGATTTTGGGACTTAATTTCATAAGCTTATTGTACAAATCTTTAAAAGATTCATTATTATTAATTTCGCATTTTACTTGCATGATAATTTCTCCACAATCAATCCTATTGTTAATAAAAAATGTAGTTAATCCAGTTTCTTTTTCTCCATTAATAAGAACCCAATTAATCGGAGCAGCTCCTCTGTAGTTTGGAAGTAACGAAGCATGTAGATTAAAAGTACCATATTTTGGAATTTTCCAAATTTTTTCAGGTAATTTTTTAAATGCAACAACAACAAATAAATCAGGTTTTAATTCTTTTAGTTCTCTATAAAAATTATTATCGCTTAAGTCATTTGGTTGAATAACATTTAAATTATGTTCTTCAGCTACAAGTTTTATTGGAGATTTATTTATTTTCATTCCTCTTCCTGCCATATTGTCTGGACTTGTTACAACTCCACAGACATTATAATCTTGAGATAAAATTTTTCTTAAAGATTCAGTTGCAAAATCAGGAGTTCCAAAAAAAATTATTTTTTTCATATGTTATTAAATATAAAATTTACTCTTTTGGATATTTTTGTTTTAGGTAATATTTTTAGTTCATAAGAAAATTCACTGTATGTTTTTATTAGGGTTTTTTCAATTTTTTTACTTTCTTCAAATGTTTCTTTTCTAGTTTCGTTCTGTGTATAAATGTCTTTCCAAATGGGACAAAAGAAAACAATATTATTGTACCTATAATTTGAGCATTTTTTTTCCCACAATGCCATAATTTCTTTATTGTAATGTTTTAAATATGAAATTGTATCAATTATACTTCTGTCATAAAAGACGATATTTTCTTTTATGTTTTTAAAATTATTTAAATCTAATTGTTTAAGTCTTTTATCAAATATATGTTTACTAAATTCATCAATGTCATTTATGTTTGATTTATTTGTAGGATTTTCATACTCTTTATTCCAAACTTCATCAAAGCAATAATAACCTTTTTCTTTAAGTTCTTTTATAATTGAACTCTTTCCGGTCCCTGGTGCACCACTTATTATTATTTTTTTTAATTTCATCTTAGCTAATTTACATTATATTTATGTTGCTTGTTTAATTTAATAATAGCTTTTATGTATTCTTTAGTTGAAACCTTTGAATCTATCCAAGGAGAAGGTAAATTTGCCGGTTCACTATGTTTTTTTTTAAGATTAGGTGGTTGTGATATTGGCTGTCATTGGTGTGATGAAAAAAAAAGTTGGGACGAAAAAAAACATCCTAAAAAATCTATAAATGAAATTATGGAGATTATATTAAAAACTAATTCAGAGATTGTAATTATAACTGGGGGAGAACCTTTGATTCATAATTTAGATGAACTTACATCAGAGATAAAAAAATATAAAAAAGTTCATTTAGAAACCTCAGGTGCTTACAAGCTATCTGGTGAGTGGGATTGGATTACTCTATCTCCAAAAAAAAATAAATTACCTTTTTCTGAGGTTTACAACAAGGCAAACGAGTTAAAATGTGTAATACATAATAAATCAGATTTCAAATTTGCTCTAGAACAGTCTAAAAAAGTTTCTAGAAAATGTTCATTATATCTTCAACCTGAGTGGAGTAAAAAAGATGAAATAATTGAGGACGTTATTAATTTTATAAAAATAAATCGACAGTTTAAACTTTCTATTCAAACTCATAAGTATTTAGGTTTACAATGAAATATATAGTTTTCATTTTTTTCTTCTCGGTCTCTTTAATTTTTTCACAAAAAAATTGTGAAAAGATTTTAGAAAAAGTTTTTAAAATTAACAATGAAGTGAAAAACACAGGTTTTGACATAAATAAATTTAAAAAATTTGAAACATTATGCGATGATTCTGAATTTAATATAGTTTTAGCTGATATTTATTTTGAACATAAATTTTATGAAGATGCAATAAATTTATATTTAAAAAAATGGAGTTCTATGTATGCAATAGATGTAATTGAAAACTTATTAAATTCATGTTTATTTTCTGGTAATTATGATCTAGCTAATGAAATAATATTAGAAAATCAACATATTAATATTTCTTTAAATCCTAATTTTAAAGATATTTTTAAAAAAATTGATTTTTCGATAATTCAACTTTCTGATTCTCTAGAAATAGATATTACAAAATTACCATTTTGTACACAATCTGATGAATATTTTCCATTCTTTTCATCAAAAGAAAACAAGTTAATATATACTCTTAAAACTGACGAAGAGGACGAGAATTTTTATTTTTCTGAACTGAATAAAAATAAATGGTCTAGTCCAAAAAAAATGGATTATCCTACAAATACTTTATATAATGAAGGAGCTTATTCAATTTCTGAAGATGGGAATGAGTTGTATTTTGCATCTTGTAACAGATTAGATGGTTTTGGTGGATGCGACATTTATTTCTCAGAATTAATTGATACAGTTTGGTCAGACCCCATTAACCTAGGTTCTAGTGTAAATTCTAAATATTGGGAGTCTCAACCATCAATTTCTTCAAATAAAGATTTATTGTTTTTTTCATCTAACAGGGAGGGGGGGATTGGAAATAGAGACATATGGGTTTGTAAACGTTTAGGAAGATACGAATGGTCTGAACCATTTAATTTAGGTGATAAAGTTAATACTGATAAAGATGAAATTACTCCTTTTATTTTTTCTGATTCTAAAACACTTTATTTTTCTTCTAAGGGTCACATTGGTTTAGGGGGATTTGATGTTTTTGTGAGCACTATAGATGACAAAGGTTATTTTTCAGAAACAAAAAATTTAGGTTATCCAATCAACACCTGGAATAACGAAAGTAGTTTGATTGTTTCTAAGGATTACACTTATGGTTTTTTTTCCTCTGACAGAGAGGATTTAAAAAATCCAAATTTAGATCTTTATTTTTTTGAATTTCCAGACATATTAAAAACAAATAATGTAATTGAAATCAGTGGAACAATAATTGATAAAATAAGTTATAATGTTTTACCAAATTGTAAAATATCATTATTTGATTTGAGTGGTAAAATTATTGGTAATACTTTCTCTCAGCCTGATGGTTCTTTTTTATTTAATTTTTTTGAAACAGATAGCCTTCTAATTAATATTGATTCAAAAGATCATATTTATTTTACTGATAAGGTATGTATGAATTACACATCTAAAAAAAATAACACATTCTTTCTTGATAGAAAATTAAAAGGTAAGAAGGTTATTTTAAATAATATTCTTTATGAAATTGATGACTATTCTTTAAATCCATCTTCATATTTTGAGATAAGAAGATTAGCAAATCATTTAAAAAGAAATAAGAAAACAAAAATTAAAATAGCTGGTCACACTGACAACACTGGCTCAGAGGAATACAATTTAGAATTATCTAAAAAAAGAGCTAAATCTGTATATAATAAATTAATTGAATTTGGTGTAAATAAAGAACAATTGAGTTATCTCGGATTAGGTTATTCTCAGCCTATTAGTGACAATTCAACAGTTAAAAATAGAGCAAAAAATAGAAGAACAGAAATTATTTATGATTGAAGAAAATAATTACATAAGGATTACTGAATGTCCAAGAGACGCAATGCAAGGAATTAAGAAATTTATTCCTACAGAAGAAAAAATAAACTATTTAAATTCATTACTAAAAGTTGGTTTTGATATAATTGATTTTGGAAGTTTTGTTTCACCAAAAGCAGTTCCTCAAATGAAAGACACCTCTAAATTATTAAATCAACTTGAAATTAATAATTCTAATTCTTCTTTACTTTCAGTTGTTCTTAATAAAAGAGGCGCTTGTGACGCCGTTAAATTTGATGAAATTGAGTACATAGGTTATCCTTTTTCAATTTCAGAAATTTTTCAAAAAAAAAATAGTAATAAATCAATTGATGACTCAGTTAATTTAATTGATGACTTAGTAAATATTACATTTAATTCTAATAAAAAATTATTAGTATATATTTCAATGGCTTTTGGTAATATTTATAATGAAGATTATTCACCAGATTTAGTCTATAATTATATTGAAAAATTTTCACAAATGGGAGTTAGTTATTTTACATTGGCAGACACTGTTGGTATTGCTTCTCCAGATTTAATAAAAATAATTTTAAGTAATTTAGATCTTAAACGTAAAAATATAGGAGTTCATTTTCATTCACATCCTGATGAATCATATTTAAAAATTAAAACTGCTTTTGAATGTGGGTGTAGGAGGTTTGATTCTGCGATTTATGGAATTGGGGGTTGTCCATTTGCTAAAGATGATTTAGTTGGTAATATTTCAACTCAAACCATTTTAAATTTTTCTCAAACAAATAAAATTCATCATAATCTTAATATGTTGAATTTTGAGTCATCTTGTAATGAAGCAAAAAAAATATTTAAATTTTAGTCATTTGTAAAGCGGAAATAGCAAACTCTCTTCCCTTATTGTTGCCTCCCTCAGATCTTTTTTTTGCTTGTTCTAAGTTTTGAGTAGTTAGAACACCAAAAATAACAGGAATATCAAGTAAAATATTCAAGTCCTTGATTCCATTAGTGACACTTTCGCAAATATATTCAAAGTGTGGTGTATCTCCTTTAATAATACATCCAATAGTAATAATTACATTAATTTCTTTATTTTTTGAAATTTTCTTTGATGCATATATCAATTCAAAACTTCCAGGAACTTTATAGTCTGATATATTTGTTTTTTTAACTCCGTATTTTACAAGAGTTTCAATTGTTTTAGATAATAAACTATTGGTTATGATACTATTCCATTCTGAGGTAATAATTGCAATTTTTAAATTTTTGTTGTTTTTATCAACTTTTATACTATTCGAAAAGACTCCCATATATTTCCTAATTTCTAGTTAGAAAGTTCATTAATATATTTATCAATATCTTTACTGGATCTTGAATTAGGAAAATCATTTTTAATTTCTTTATAGTATTCTAGAGCTAAATTATTTTTATTTAAAATTTTGGCTGTTTGTGCAGCTTTTTTTAATAGGAAAATTTTTGAACTTGTGTTTGTACTTTTATTGTGGTTAATATATTTTATTGCTTTTTTGTAATATTCAAGTGCTGTTTCAGGTTGGCTTATTTCTAAAAATACATCTCCAATATTTTCATTTATTCTGCTATTGAAAGATGTGTTTTTTGATTTAAAGCTATCAAAGCTATTAATTGCATTAAAATAATGTTCTTTTTGAATTATACTGTCTTTTTCATTAAGTCCTAGGTTATAATAACAAATACCTAATAAGTAATTTGAAAATTTACCAGCATCAGTGTTTTTTAATTTTGAGTTATTGACAATGTTTTTAAGGCCTGTAAATTCAATTGAATCACCTTTAATTTCTTCTGGTAAATCATGAAATCTATTTGTTGAATCTCCAAAAATAGCGGTTTCATAATTTAAATTCTTCATATGAGTTTGTGCTATATGAGAAAGTATTTCTGCTTTTATAGGTTCTGACCAAATTAATTTTTTATAAACCAAAAAACTGATAACAATTAAAATTAATATTCCAATAGAGTTGAAAGTCATTTTTCTATCATTATAAATTGTATTTAGTTTATTTAAATGTTTATTCATAGCTTTGAATTTGAAAACAAAATTAATTAATTTTCTAAATATTTCTCTTTTAAATAAAAAAAATAGAATTTTCAATGATTTTAAATTCTTTAAATCTAATTAATTTCAAAAATTACGAAGAAATAAATTTTAAATTTTCAGAGAAGATTAATTTTTTTTTAGGAAAAAATGGAGCTGGTAAAACCAATATTTTAGATTCCATACATTATTTAAGTTTTTCAAAAAGTTATTTTAATCATATTGATTCTTTAAATATTAAAAAAAATGAGTCATTTTTTTCTATTTCCTCTGTATTTAAAAAAAAAAATATCAGTTATAAAACTTATTTAGCATACGAAAAAAATAAATCTAAAGTAATTAGGGTTAATGGAGAAATATGTGATAAATTTTCTAGTCACATAGGTAAATTTCCAATTATAATTTCAACACCATTTGATTCTAATCTAATTTTAGGTTCTGGTGAATTAAGAAGAAAATTTATTGATGTTTTAATTTGTCAGTTTGACAAAGTTTATTTAAATAATTTAATATCCTATAAAAGATTAATAAAGCAAAGGAATAATTTATTAAAACAATTTCAGAAGAAGAATTATTTTTCTAATGATGATATAGATATTTATAATATTAAATTAGTTGAAACAGGAAATTACATTCATAAAAAAAGAGAAGAGATAATAAATTTATTGAAAACAAAAATATTTAGTTTCTATAGATCTATTTATCCAAATAATGAGACTATCGACATCGAATATAAGTCGCAATTAAACAAGGGGAATTTTTATAATTTATTAGAAAATAATCTTGAAAAAGATAGAATACTTTGCTACAGTAGTATTGGAATCCATAGAGATGATATTGATTTTTTTATAAATGATTCTTCAATGAAAAAATCTGGTTCCCAAGGTCAACAAAAATCATTTCTTTTAGCTCTTAAGTTCGCAGAATTTGAAATATTAAGATCAATGATAAATTTTAAGCCTCTTTTTTTAATTGATGACTTATTTGATAAACTTGATAGTAATAGAGTGGCTTCAATAATTTCATTTATTATGAGAAATGATTTTGGTCAAATATTTATTACTGATACAGATTTAGAAAGAATTAAATTAATTGTAGGTAAAATGAATATAGATTATAAATATTTTTACATTGAAAATAATACAAGTAATGAAAGACGAATCAAAGACTAAAAAAATAGGAGAGGTAATTAATTTATTTTATAAAAATTATAAGCTAATTAGAAAAAAAGATGATTCGAAAATTATTGATATTTGGAGAAATATAGTTGGTGATTATATTTTCTCTAAAACTGATGAAATTTCTATTTATAAAAACATTATCTACATAAAAGTTAAGGATGAATTAATCAAAAGAGAATTAATCTTAAAAAAAACAGAATTAAAAAATAATTTATCTAAAAAATTAAATAACCTTAAGTCAATACAAATAAATTAATAATCCAAAATTTCATTTTCATTGAAATGAAATTTTGATTCAATTTGGGCGTTTTCATCGCTATCTGAACCATGTATAGCGTTAGCTGAAATTGATTCTGCATATAATTTTCGTATAGTTCCTTCTTCTGCTTCTTCTGGATTTGTAGATCCTATTAATTTTCTGAAATCGTTTACGGCATTTTCTTTTTGTAATACAGCTGAAACAATTGGTCCAGATGTCATGTATGAAATAAGGTCATTAAAAAATGGTTTATCTTCATGAATCTTATAAAATTCTGAAGCTTTTTTGTTGTTTAATCTGGTTAGTTTCATAGCAATAATTTTAAAGCCAGCTTCATTTATTTTATTTAAAATTCCTCCTATGTATCCCTTTTCTACTGCATCAGGTTTAATCATTGTAAATGTTATATTTTTTTTCATTTATTAAATTTTTTGTTTGTTAATTTATTATCATTTTCAAATATATCATATTTATCTGTTCTTTTTTGTTAGTTTTGTACTTTATGATAACTCCAAATTATAATCTTCTTAAAAAGTATTTTTCTAAATCCAGAAAAGTTGTAATTACTACTCATCGATCACCTGATGGAGATGCTTTAGGTTCCTCAATTGCTCTTTATGATAGGCTTAAAGTGCATGGTCATGAAGTCAAAGTAATTGTTCCGAATAGTTATCCAAATTATTTAAAATTTATGCCATTTATTGACGATGTTTTAATTTATGAAGATGATGAAGTTAAATGTATTGAAATAATTAATAAAACAGATACCTTCTTTTTTTTAGATTTCAATGATTATTGTAGAATTGATAATATGGAGAAATTAATATCAAATCATAATGCTTATAAAATTATGATTGATCATCACCAATCTCCCTCAATAAATGCTGATCAAATCCTATCTGATGTTTCTATTTGCTCAACTGCAGAATTGGTATTTGATTTTATTAATAATCTTGGTTTTGGATTATCTTACGAATCTGCTATTGCTTTATATACAGGCATAGTCACTGACAGTGGTTCTTTTAAGTATGATTTAGTAAGTAAAAAAACTCATTCAATTGCTTCTGAATTATTGTCTTTTGATATTAATCATGGTGATATTCACAGGAAGTTATTTGACAATAACTCTGTTTCTAGAATGAAACTTCTAGGGTGTTGTTTAACAACGAATTTTGAAATACTATCAGAGCACAATACAGCATTTTTTTATTTAAGACAGCATGATTTAATTCAAAATGATTTTAAAAAAGGAGATACGGAAGGTTTTGTAAATATGCCCCTATCTCTTAAAGGAATTGTTTTCTCAGCTTTTTTTGTTGAATATGAAGATGGAGTAAAAATTTCATTCAGATCTAAAAGTCATTTTGATGTTAATAAATTTTCTAGAAATCATTTTAATGGGGGAGGGCACAAGAATGCGGCTGGAGGAAAAATAACAGATATGAATTTAATGAAAGTAATTGAATATTTTAAAAGTACATTAGAAGATTATAAAAATGAATTAAATTCATAAATATAATTACTAAAGATGTGTTAAATTAGTTGTTAATTTTTTAAATGTGTTAAATATGAAAAATGTATATTTATTATTTATTACGATAAGCATATGTTTTGCTTTTTCTTGTACGTCTAATCCTAATAAAGAAAATAATATGGACAATATTAAATCTAGTATGGATTTTTCAGAAGAATCTTCTGAAAATCTTTCAACTAATGACAATGGTTTATTTGCAAAAATAAAAACTAATAAAGGGGAGATTTTAATTTCTTTAGAGTTCGAAAAAACACCAATGACCGTAGCTAACTTTGTTGGTCTTGCTGAAGGTATAATACCAAACAATAAAAAGGAAAAAAATGAACCTTTTTTCAATGGATTAAAATTTCACAGAGTAATAGCTGATTTTATGATTCAAGGTGGTTGTCCTCTTGGAAGTGGTACTGGAGACCCAGGTTACAAGTTTCCAGATGAATTTCATCCAGATTTAAAACATAATAAATCAGGAATTCTTTCTATGGCAAATTCAGGTCCTAACACTAATGGTTCTCAATTTTTTATTACACATAAAGAAACACCATGGTTAGATAATAAACATTCTGTATTTGGTCATGTTGTTGAAGGACAAGACGTAGTAGATAACATTCAACAGGATGATATTATAGAATCCATAGAAATTGTTAGAAAAGGTAAAAAGGCAAAAAATTTTAATGTATTATTTTCTTTTGAAGAAGGACAAAAAGAATTTAAAAAAGAACAATTAGAAAAGGAAAAGGAAATGCAAGATCAGTTGAATAAAATTTCTAAAGGATCAAAAAAGACAGCCTCTGGCCTAATGTATAAAATTGAAAAAAAAGGCTCTGGTGATTATGCAAAAGCAGGAGATATAGTTAGTGTTCATTATACTGGTTTTTTACCAGACGGAACAAAATTTGACTCCTCTGTTGATAGGGGAGAGCCTATTGAGTTTCCTTTGGGTCAAGGTAGAGTTATTAAAGGATGGGATGAGGGAATAACATTATTAAATATAGGTTCTAAAGCAACTTTAATTATTCCCCCTAGTTTAGGTTACGGAAGTAGAGCAATGGGTCCTATTCCTGCAAACTCTATTTTAATTTTTGAAGTGGAATTAGTTGATATAAAATAATTCAATTATGAAAAAAAATTTTTATTTAATTTCTTTTTTAATTTCATCATGTTTGTTTTCGCAGTCTAACAAGATTCTTTCCGGACCTATGATTTCTTACATTGATGCTAGAACTGCTCAAATTTGGATGTTACTTGAGTCTGATGCTAAAACTGTTGAGATTGATGTCAAAAATTATGATAATACAAAGTTTTTAAATTATACTTTTGAAGTTAAGAATCCTCATAAGTTTAAAGATTATATTCCCGTAACAATTCCTTTGGAGTCATTGCGACCAAATACAGAATTCGTCCTAAGTATTTCTGTTGATAATGAGAAATTTGAGAAGCAATTTGATCTTTATACAGCTAGACCTCATTTAGATGACACTCATTTTTTAATAGGAGGAGATATTTCTAATTTAAATAACAAAAGCAGTAAAATTTTTAAATCAATGTCAAAGATGAACTCTGATTTTATGATTTGGATGGGAAACAATATTGTATCTGATTTAAATGAAGATAATATTAATTTTAGAAATTTAGTTGAGAAATACGTCAACACAAGATTAAATTCTTCATTAAATAAATTTTTTCAATCAACTTCTCATATTGCAACATGGAATGACATTGATTATGGTAAGATTAATGGAGGAATTGATTGGGCATTAAAAGATACCGCTTTTTATACCTTTGATATGTTCTGGCCAAATTCTCTGAAAAAAACTTATAACTATACATTTTGGGATTATGGTGTGTATCAAAAGTATTCATATAATGATTTTGATGTATTTCTTTTAGATGCTAGATTTTTTAGAGAAAAAAAATCTGATTCCTCACCTTCGATGTTTGGTGATACACAAATTGAAAGGTTATTTGAAGAAATTAATAAAAGTGGGTCTACCTTTACTTTTATAGTATCTCCAACCCCCTTTTTATTTAACACAGACGAATCATTAATTAATTATAAAGATCAATTAGATCATTTTATGTATAGATTAAAGTTATCCGGCGCTGAAGGTGTTATTTTGTTAAGTGGTCAAGGTGAAAAAACTCAATTTAAAAAATATGAAAAAGATCCAAATTGGAGCGATTTGAGATTTTGGCACCCTATATATGAGTTTAATTTTGGTTCAATTGCCGGAATAGGTGAACAAAATTTTTCTAGAATTAAAGTTGAGGGAAAATCAGGTAAAAGAGTTTGTGTAATTGAAACTTTTAATGAAGATGGAGAACGTTTGTTTATTAAAAGAATTCATGAAGATGAATTAAAATTTTAATTAAAGCCCTCTTTTGAGGGCTTTTTTATTGAAAAATAAGTAATGAAAAAACTATTATTATTTATAATTCCAATATTTAGTATTTTTCAAATTAACTATTATCTTAAATTGAAAACATTCATAATATTTTTAATTTTTATTTTTTTTACTTCTAGTTGTGATATTGATGACTCTGATATGACTTGTGAATTAATTTGTGAAAGTGGCTTTATTTTAGATGAAGTAAATTGCGAATGTATTGATTACAGAGAACAGTATATTGGACAATGGGAGTTCACTAAATACTGGTCTACAACACATCCTTATGACCCTAATGATGGTGATTCATTTTGGATTGGGGAAATAACTTACGGAGATTTTGATAATACATTATTTATACCTCATGCTCAAATTCCTGAAATAAATGAAACTAACTATTGTTACTGTTATGAATTTGAAATTAATCAATCAGGTGAAATCAATCAAAATACATATGATGCTAATGATTTTAATTATTTTTTTGAAGGTTTGATTAGCAGTGATTCCCTCTATTATTCTTCTGCATCTGGTTCTCCATTTAGTTCTTATTCCCAAACTATTTACGGAAGAAAAATTAATTAAAGTTTTTTTAAAAAAAAGGGGAAACTAAATGTTTCCCCTTCTTAATTTATATAACTCTTAAAATTACTCAATAATTACTTTTTGAGTTTTGATAGAGTTAGCATTAGACATTTCTATTAAATAAATTCCTTTTCCAAATTTAGTTAAGTCGAATGACTTTTTTTCACTTAAAGTTTCAATTAAAATAATTTCACCTATAGTGTTAAATATCTTGACATTATAGCTTTCATTACTGTAGTTATTAATAGTAATTTCACCATTAGATGGATTTGGGAATACCGAGTAATTTAAACCTACCTCGTCAATATTAAAGTTCTGACTAAACAATAGTCCGTCAATTATATGAATAACTCCGTTAGAACAAACAATATCAGCTGTAGTAACCATAGCGTCATCTATCATAACACCATTTTCATCAATTGTTACCGCAACACTATTTCCATCCATCATTTCTAATACCATACCATTTGATAAATCAGCTGCATTTAATGAAGCGCCAGCATGAACATGATGAGCTAAAATATCTAATAATGGTGTATCAGCATTTTCTACTATTTCAGCTAATGCTGCATCGTCCAATGCTGAGCTTGGAGCGAACATGGTAAATCTATCAGAACATTCATCTAAAGCAGCTAAATCAGTTGCTGATAAAGTTAAACCCATAGAAACATATTGATTTATATCTTGATTAGAGGTTGCCTCACTAAAAACAGAAACTATATCAGAAGAAACTGATTCTAATCCTAAAGCTGCATGTACTCTTGGAGCCATAAATTGCTGGATTAAATCAGCGAACGCCATTCCTTTTTCTTCGGACATATCTGGACTATCTAAAAGAGCTAAACATCCCATTGTTCCTGGGTCAGTTCCTTGATATTGGTCTGCTATAGCACCATATAAGTCATTATCCCACCAATCCCATGGAGATCCTTGGATTTCATAAGGTCCACATGGAGTCATTTCGCTGGATGGATCTGGTGTAACAATTGGGAATAAACCAGGTAAACTTTCATGTCCAGCAGTAGCTGAATTCTCATCTCCGTTACCAAAACCATACCATGAATCGTTTAAATCAGTTGAAAAACCTGCAAATACATCGTTATTTCCAAATTCAGTAGCCATTTGTTGAACAATTAAAGATCCCATTCCTTCTACTACAATAGCTCCAGTAGTTGGAACCATGATGTTTCCAACACCATAAGGAGCAAAAACTTCATTCCAACATTGCATACTTGCAATAGGTACTTCTCCTTGATCAACCCAACTACTGTCAGGAATAGCTCCACCAACATTGAATGCCATGTCAATTTCTGAACTGTAACCTGGATGATTTGGAATACTCATAGGTACGTCAGTAACATCAAAAACACCATCTCCATCAGCATCTAAACCAGGTAAAATTCCTGTATCAGTTCCTTCAAGGTTTCCAAAAAATTCAGGAATAATGTAGGGAACAGCATCATTTACTCCATCTCCATCAATATCTTGACTAGTATCTAAAAATTTTGGTAATAATAACTCTTCTTCATAATCCCATAGAGAAGCAGCACATAATGATAAGTAACCACCAGTTCCAAGTCCGCCAACTGCAAACTTGTCAGTTATACCGTAAGGGTTACCATCTTCAGCAATAGATTTTCTTAAAAAACGAACACCTGTTCTAACATCTTGAAGTCCTCTGTATGCAGCTTGAATAAGAGTACTTCTTCTTACATCTTCGTTTTCAGAAATTGGATTCCATCCCAATCTATAATTCATCGCAATTGCAACGTAACCTTTTTTTGCAAAAGCTAAACATTGAGCTACAGTCGCATTATCTGTTTTGTCACCTGTAGCTTGTCCATTTGCGACAGCAGGTAAAAAACTACCGGTATGCAATATGATGACAACAGGTCTATCTGTTGCAGTATCTCCAGAGGGCATATAAATATCCATTTCTAAATCCTCTGCTGCTGGTGCTCCACCTTGAAGTAATGGTAAAACACTAATGTTGTTTCCGTAAATAACGTCAGATTCAACATCAACATCACAAAATAATTCATCTAAATATCTCACTTGAGAAAACGAATTAAAGAATGTGAAAAAGAAAAATAATAATAATATTGATTGTAATTTTAATTTCATAATTATTGTTTTTAATTAATTTAATTCAAATAAAAGCGCAAGATAAGATAATCTTCCGACTTTTGGACCTCCATACGCTTGATAAACTTGATTATTTAAAATATTTGAAGATCCGCATTTAATAGTAAGGGGGATATTTTTAATAATATCAAATGATTTATTTATTTGCATATCTAATAATCCATACGAGTTAATAAATCCAGTGAATTGAGGTGATCCTTCAAATAAGAAACCATCTATCCACTTATAATTGACTTGAAAATTAAATAAATCAGAGATAGTTCCACTTAAGCCAAGGTTAAATTTATGTTCAGGGGTGTTATATGCAGGAATAATTGGATCTTTATCGTCTTCATTAATTAATTTATTCCATGAATAATTAAAATTTAATGTTAGGGATTTTGGTAAAAAATAATTCATGCCTATTGTAAAACCTTGAGTTTTTACTCTACCATTAGCATTAACTGCTAATCTGTAACCTTGAATTGAAGGATTAGAAATAGCCATATAATTTGGTATTTCTTGACCTACTTCTTCCGCCCAACCATATTGAACATCATCTTCTGTAGCAATTCTAGTTTGTTGAGGGGCAGTAGGGTCAACAGTGTATGAAGCTCCAATTTGATAGCCAATAAAATCTCGATAAATGGAATAATAATAACTTGCATCAATATATAACTTTTCCCATAAAGTAGTTCTTAATCCAAACTCAATTGTATTTACTTTTTCTGGTTTAATTGGGTCAACAGTTAATCTACCTTTAGTTAATGCATTTCTTGCTATACCTGTTTGAGTTAAAGACCCATTATATGTTATATATTTTCTTAGAGAATCAACGTCAACAAAATACTCCTCAAAACCAAATCCATTTAAGTTACCAAGAAGAATACCAGTGCCAAAGTCATAATCTAGATATTGATCTGTTAATGTTGGATTTCGTAAGGCAGAAGAAAATGAAAGTCTCAATAAATCTTTTTCACTTGCTTTCCAAACAATTGAAGCAGCAGGGGAGAATAAAAAATCAAAATTTTGATTTTTGTCTAATCTAACTGTTGTATTAATTAATAGTGTTTCATTGAGTAATTTTTTATCTATTCCACTATAAATACCGTATTCAAAATTTTTAATTCTATTTCTCGTTACAATTGTATCAATATAATCAATTACCTGAGTAACTGTTGTATCCCATCCAATAGGAGTCCATCCATCTAAAATTGGAGTAATAACTGTATCTAGTAGAGGGTTTCCGTTTTCATCGTATTTATATATATTTTTAAAATTTTGAATAAATCCATCATCAAATATTGAACCTTCAGAGTTAGGAGTGTAAAGTCTAGCATTGGCCCCAATCGTAAGTTTAGTTTTATCATTAATATCAAACTTATATTCTCCTTGAAGGTGATAAAGAGCTGATTTATCAAAAAATCTAGTTCCATTAATTAAATTACCAGTTTGAGGGTCATATCTTGAAGTGGTAGTAATTTCATTAAATATGGTTTCAAATTCTTCGGTTCCTGGTATTAAATATGGGTTTCCATCACCTAAAGTTGAATTTAAAGAATTTGCATAGTTCTCTGCCATTTGATGATATGAGTTAAGTAAGTCTGGATTTTGGTTTAATATATTTTGCATATCCATGATCCATTGACCTAATGTTTCAGTATTTCCATCCCATTCTTCCCATCCAATAACTTCTCCTTCAATTAAAGGGATAATATCATTGGCCCAATAGTTACTGTATTCAGTAGCCCATTCAGTATTTACTAATCCTCTGTCCTGAAGAGAAACAGCAGTTGCAACAGCATCATAAGAATCGCCAGCATCTTCATGAGTTGTATAAAATCTAATGAAAAACTTATCTTTTTTTCTATATTCTAATCTGTTTTGTAAAAATTTTATGTTTTTTAAACTATATCTATTATCTCCTTGGTAAACAGTTGTTCCTTCACCATAATTCATTGAATATATTAATTCATTTTTATTTATTGTTTTATAATGAAAAGCACTATTAAATTTTAAGTTTTTTGTATCATAATCAACTAAATCTTTTTCTTTGTATCCAGTCCTGTAAATTGTTCCAAGGCCAGGATTTTCATGAAAATCACCATATGAAGTTGACCATTCATCTCCATATGTGTTTACAGCATCATATCCACCAGGATTATTTCTATCAGAGTCACTGTCATCAGAGGCTGATTGATTATTTGCTACCCAATCGTTAGCTTTGAAATGTTGAATATTAAATTTAAAACCAAATCTTTCATTTCCAGATTTATCTTTCCAATTTTTAGCAAATCTAAATGAATTTTCTAATAAAGCTCTTTCACCAATTTTTATTTGATATTGAGTTCCCGGAAACATAAAAGGATCTTTAGATTCCATATAAATAACTCCGTTAAATGCATTTGGACCATATAGAGCAGAGTTTGCTCCTACTACTATTTCTACACCTTTTGTATCTAATTCAGGACTACCCATAAAATTACCTAAACTGAAATTTAGTCCTGGAGATTGGTTGTCTACACCATCAATTAATTGCAGAGATCTAACAGGAGATGTACTATTAAAACCTCTAGTGTTAATAATTTTGAATCCTAAGCTAGCAGAAGTTAAATCAACACCTTTTAAATTTGATAGCCCCTCATAAAATGTAGATGAGGGAGTTTCTTTAATTGCATTTATATCTAAAGATTCAATTGTTACTGGAGACTGTTTTAGTCTTTCTGTTAGTCTGTTATCTCTGATTTCAATTTCTTGTAGTTCCTCTTGATTAATTTCTAGTTTTATATTTATGAAATCATAATTTGATATTTCAATATCTTTAGTTTTATATCCTATGTATGAACATCTTATAGTGATTGGAAGTTTTGTGATATTATTAAATGAAAATTCTCCGTTGATATTAGTTGTCATCCCTTTTCCATTGAGGATTTGAACATTTGCGCCAATTAAAGTTTCTTTAGTTTTCTTATCACTAACTACTCCATTAATATTTTGGGATATCAAAATTGAAGAAAATAAAAAAAATAGAAATGAAAAAATATATTTTTTTTTCATGTGGTTAAAAATTTGGAGATAATTGATAATTTTTATAAAAATCGTCAATTATTTCAATTACCTCGTCAACACTATCTACTAATTTAAAGTTTTTTAAGTCTTTTTCTGAAATATTTTTTTCTTTTTCTAAAACTGTTTCTTTAATCCAATCTAATAAACCATTCCAAAAATCACTTCCAAATAAAATAATTGGTATTTTTTGAATTTTTTCAGTTTGTATTAATGTAATTGCTTCAAACAATTCATCTAAAGTTCCAACACCTCCAGGCATAACAACAAAACCCTGTGCATATTTCACAAACATTACTTTTCTAACAAAAAAGTAATTAAAATCAATATTTTTATCATCATCAATATACCTGTTAGGTGTTTGTTCAAATGGTAAATCGATGTTTAGTCCAACAGAAGCACCTCCTTTATTTTTTGCGCCTTTATTAGCTGCTTCCATAATACCAGGACCTCCACCACTGATTATACCAAAACCTTTTTCTGTTAATTTTTCAGAAATTTCAACAGCATATTTATAATATTTATTTTCAGGCTTTGTTCTAGCTGATCCAAAAATAGAGATACATGGACCAATATTTGAAAGTTTTTCAAAACCTTCAACAAACTCAGACATAATTTTAAATATACTCCAAGTTTTATCACTTTTTATTTCTTTCCACTTTTTTCTCATATTTTTAAAATTATTAACTCAATATATCTCTTTTTTTAAATACTTCGCTGTATAACTATTTTTATTTTTAACAATTACTTCAGGATTTCCTTCACATAAAATATATCCTCCATCTTTTCCACCATTTAAACCTAAATCAATTATATGGTCTGCTTGTTTAATTACATCCATATTATGTTCAATAATAATAGAAGAGTTACCTTTATCAATGAGTCTATGAATAGATTTCATTAAAATATTAATATCGTGAAAATGTAATCCCGTAGTAGGTTCATCAAAAATATAAAGAGTTTTGCCAGTATCATTTTTAGAAAGTTCAAGCGCTAGTTTTATTCTCTGGGCTTCACCGCCTGAAAGCTCAGTTGAAGGTTGCCCCAATTTAACGTAATTCATTCCTACATTCATTAATGTTTTTAACTTTTTTTTAATTTTTGGAAACTTGTCAAAAAATATAATTGCTTCTTCTACAGTCATTTCAAGAACCTCATAAATATTTTTCCCTTTATATCTAACTTTTAATGTTTCTGAATTAAATCTTTTACTTGAACAACTTTTACAATCTATATAAAAATCAGGTAAAAATTTCATTTGAATTAATTCTTTACCAGATCCTTTACAATTTTCACACCGTCCACCAGAAATATTGAAAGAAAATCTTCCTGGTCTATAACCCATTATTTTAGAAGAAGGTACATTAGAAAATAATTCTCTAATTAAAGAAAAAAGACCAATATAAGTTGCTGGATTTGATCTAGGTGTCCTTCCAATAGGAGATTGATTAATTGAAATTACTTTATCAATATTTTCAATGCCTTCAATATCTTTATAAATTCCAAAATCTAGATTTGATTTATGAATTTGATTATTTAAAATTGGATATAAAGTTTTATTTATTAGTGTAGATTTTCCACTTCCCGAAACACCAGTTACTACAGTTAAAGTTCCTAATGGAATTTTTAAATTAACATTTTTTAAATTATTTTGACTAGCTCCATATAGATTTATGAAATGGCCATTACCAAGTCTTCTTTTTTTTGGAATTTCAATTAAATTTCTGTTTGAAAGATATTGTGATGTTAGGTGGTTGGAATTTTTAATTTGATTATTTGTTCCTTTAAAAATTATTTTACCTCCATTTTTTCCAGCAAATGGACCAATATCTATAATATAATCAGCAGACTCAATTAATTCTCTGTCGTGTTCAACAACAATAACAGTGTTTCCAATTTCTTTTAATTTTTTCAGTGATTGAATTAACAAGTCATTGTCTTTCTGATGTAAACCAATACTTGGTTCATCTAAAATATATATTACACCGACTAGTTCTGACCCAATTTGTGTTGCTAGTCTAATTCTTTGACTCTCCCCACCTGATAGAGTTTTAGATTGTCTATTTATTGTTAAATAATTTAATCCTAAGTCTTTTAGTATTTTAATTCTCTTTGATAATTCCTTAATAATTTCAATTGTGATTTTGTTTTTTTGATTTATAGATTTTACCCAAGTATAAAGTTTTTCAATTTCTAAATTTGATACATCCGTTATATTTTTTTTATCTATTAAAAAATAAAGACTTTCTTTCTTTAGTCTTTTTCCTTTACAACTTTTACAATTTGCCTCATCAATATATTTTTTTGCCCACCTTTTAATTTTATTTGATTCTGAATTTTCAAATTCATTTAATATAAAATTTGATACTCCAGGAAAATCTAATTCATGATATTTTGTAATGCCAATTTCTTTATTTTGGATTTTGAAATTTTCTTTAATTCCATACAAAATAGAATTAACACATTCTTTTGATAAGTCTTTAATAGGTGTATCTAGATTAAAATTATATTTATTTAGAATAATTTTTAATTCATCAAAAATCCATTTATCATCTATATTTTCTAATGGCTCAATTGCTCCATTAAGAATACTTAAATTTTTATCAGGAATTATTTTTTCTTCTTTTACTAAATAACTTTTTCCTAACCCTCTACATTTTGAACAATATCCCTTAGGGGAATTGAAAGAAAAGGAGTTTGGCTCTGGATCTGGATATGAAATTCCAGATTCAGGACACATTAATTTTGTACTGTAAAAAAATAATTTGTTATTGTCTTTTTCTACTATAATTATTGTTCCGTCCCCCTCTTTTAATGCTAGTTCACATGAATTATTTATTCTTTCAGTATTTTTATTATTAATTATCAAATCATCAATAAGTAAGTCTATATCATGATGTTTATTTCTTTCTAGTTCTAAACTATTAATAGATAAATATGATTTATCTAGAATACTTTTTAATTCTCCATTTACTCTAACTTTCATAAATCCTTTCTTCATTAAATCAATAAAGAATTGCTTGTAATTACCTTTTCTTCCTCTAACTAGCGGGGAAAGTATTAGAACTTGTTTTTTTTTATGTTTTTTTTTTATTTTTTCAATTAACTCTTTTGGAGGAAAATTTTTCATTTCTTTTCCAGTTACATATGAAAATGCACTTGATGATTTAGAGAAAAGTAATCTTAAATAATCATAAATTTCCGTTATTGTTCCTACAGTTGATCGAGGATTTTTTGAAACAGATTTTTGACTAATAGAAATAACAGGACTTAGCCCTGAAATTTTATCTACTTCAGGTTTTTCGTAATTATCTATAAATTGCCTTGCAAATACAGAAAAAGTATCCATATATCTTCTTTGTCCTTCTCTGTAAATTGTTTTATGTGCAAGTGAACTTTTACCACTTCCACTTACTCCAGTTATTACAACAAGTTTCTTCTTTGGGATATTAATTGAAATATTTTGTAAATTATTTTCTTTGGCACCAGAAATTTCAATTTTACTCATTTTAGATTTTAATTTTTACTTTATTTCTAATGACTTTTCTAAAGGAAGTTTTATTATATAATTTTTTTCATCTACTTCTAATTTATTTTTTAAGATCCATGGGTTAAAATACTTAATTATTTTATAGTTAAAACCAATTTCATTTCCAAAATTAGCAATATTTTCAATTGTTTTATTTATTTCCATTTCATATGTTTTGATTGGTTTATACAGGCTGTTTTCATCCAAGTCAAATCCGTATGTAAGTGGATTTTTATCGATTATTTTATATGCAATAATTCTGAATATATATCTTGATGTTTCATTATTTAGTTTTAAATCATAATAATTATTCACATTTTGTTTTTTAATTTGTTTTGTAAGAGCGCTTGGCCCCATGTTGTAGGCTGCAGCAGCTAATGTCCAGTTTCCAAATTGTTCATAAAGTTTACTTAAATATTTACAAGCAGACTCTGTGGATTTTTCTAAGTGGTACCTTTCATCCACTAAATCATTTATTTCAAGATCATATGCAATACCTGTTTTTTTCATAAATTGCCAAAACCCTTTTGCGCCTGCTGGAGATGTTACATTTTCTAAAGCACTTTCTGCAATAGCTAAATATTTAAAATCATCAGGGATATTATATTTTTTTAAATATTTTTCAATTATTGGAAAGTATTTATTTGATCTTTTTAAAATTAATATTGCTTTTGAGTGATAATATGTATTTACTAGTATCTCTTTGTCAAATCTTTCTAAAATATCCTGATTTTCAATAGGAACTTTCTCATCACAAAAAAATAATTTTTCAGGAATAAAAGGTGCTTTAACATGGTAGTTTTGATTATATTTTTTAAAATTATTACTATTTTCTTGAGGGAAAACGTAAAAACAGGAAAAAAGAACAAGTATAATTATTTTCATTGAATCTTTATTGTGTTTAAATAATCTTTTAAACTTATACCTTTTTTATCTTTTTTTGAAATTATAGGATTTTTAATTTCCCAATTAATGTTTAAATCTGGGTCAGACCAATTTAATGTTATGTCATGTTTCGGGTTGTAGTATTTATTACACTTGTATGAGAAAATAGTATTATTTTCTAGTGATAAAAAGCCATGAGCTAGACCCTCGGGAATATATATCATTTTTCTCTCTTTACAATTTAAAATAACTTTAATATGGCTTCCAAAAGTAGGGGAGTTTATTCTTAAATCAACAATCACATCTAAAACACTTCCTTTAATAACCTGAACTAACTTTAATTGACTCTCTGGAGAAGTTTGTATATGTAAACCTCTCAATACATTTTTTTTTGAAATTGATATATTATCTTGTTTAAAATTAGATGATAGATTAATTTTCTCAAAATATTTTTTGTTCCAAGACTCTAAAAAAACTCCTCTTTCATCTTGAAAAATAAAATCGTTTTCAATTATATATAATCCAGGAATTTTTGTGATTGTTTTTTTCATTTATAGGTAAAGATACATTAATTTATGAGGGCCAATTTTAGGAATATGATAAAATTCACCTTGAGATTTAAATCCTAAATTTTCATAAAATGGGATTGCTATTTTTCTAGCATCACACCATAATAATTTTACTTTTCTTTTAATTAATTCATTTTTTGCAAACATTATTAATTTACTTCCCATTGATATTCCTTGGTATTTCTTTTTAGTAGCCATCGCTCTGAGTCTATATTGCTTGTCATTTTCATCAAAAATTATGTTGTTTTGGTAAATAAATGTTCCAATACTCACAAGTTCATCTTTTAAAAATGTTCCAACATGAAAAGTGTCTTTTAAGTTATCTTCAGCTAAGAAACAATTAGATGTATTTTTGTGAGGCCATAAAACACCAAGTCTTATTTTATGAGTTAGGTTAGATTGTATTAGTTTTGATTCAATTTTAATCATTTATTTAAATAAACAGTTGTTGATGGAAATGCAAAATCACTTTTATGTTTTTTTATAATATCCATTATTTTAAAATTGATTTCTTCGGTTGTATTTAAATATTTATCCCAGTCTGTTCCTTTGACATAAAAGATAACTAAAATATCTAAAGAGCTTGACCCAAATTTTACAAATTTAACTCTACCAAAATTTTTATCAGTATTTTCATGCAAGTCTATTATTGCTTTTATGTCTTTTGTTATTTTTTTTATTTGGGATTTAGTGGTTTCATAAGTTAGGCCAATATAAAATTTTGCCCTCCTTGAGGTTCTCATTCCTAAATTATCAACTTCAGCATCTACCATTTTTTTATTAGGAACTGTCACTAAGCTTTTGTCAAATGTTCTAATTCTTGTACTTCTAAAACCAACACTTTCAATAACACCTGTTACAGCGCCAACTGTTACAATATCTCCAACAATAAAAGGTCTGTCCAGAAAAATAACAAAAGAACCAAATAGATTTTCCAAACTTTCTTTTGCAGCCATTGCAATAGCAATACCTCCGACTCCTAAACCAGCTGCAAGAGCTGTTATATTAATATTGAAAATATTACTTGAAATTACGAATACTCCAAATATTATTATTAAAATCTTAATAATCGAGGTAAGGAATGGGATTAGTTGATCATCAAGTTTAGATTTAGTTTTTTCTGCTTTTTTTATTAATATTAAATTAAAAAAATCAGTAATTTTTAATAGTAGCCATACAATTAATATTGCAAATAGAAAATATAATAATTTTGAAAAAAATGAAAAGCTTATTATTGATAATTCATTTATAATTACTTTGGTGTTAATACTTTTGGTACCCAAGAAAAAAAATATAAAAATAATAATTAGTTCGAGAGGTTTTTTAACAGTTTTATAGAAATCATTACCATTTAATGTGTTGACTTTAAACATAAAATCAAAAAGTAATTTGCTAATATTTTTAGAAATAATTTTTTTTAAAATTAATCCTAAACAAAATATTAATACAAATAAAAAATAGTCTTCAATTGTATTTCCAAGTATTTTATAATTTAAATTCATATGTCCAATCTTAGTTTTTTCTAAATATAAGAATTAATCTTTCAGACTTTTCATCAAAATTATTTAATTGATAGTCACCAAAAGTGTTAATTAATTTTAAATTTTGATTTTCGCACATTTTTATTATTTCTTCTTTTTTTAAGATTTGAATCCTTTCAAAGTATTCTTTGCCAAGAAATTCAATTTTTTTGTATAAATATTTTTTATCATACCATTTATTTATTGTGAATGAATAGTTTTTAATTTTTTTAATTTCCTTTTTTACTATAGAGTCTAAACAATTTGACATATTTATAAAATCCATAACAAAAACACCATTTCTCTTAAGTGCAGTTGAGACTCCATTTATAACAATTTTATTATCATCTTTGCTTTCAAAATAGCCAAAACTTGTAAATAAATTTATAACAAAATTGTATTTTTTTATTTCATTAATACTTCTCATATCTCTGTTAAAAAAATTAAGTTTTAGATTTTGTTTTTTTTTAGCAATACTTAAGCTGTATGAAGATAAATCAATTCCGTCGACATGAAAGCCTTTTTTATTTAAATAGATGGAGTGCCTACCTGTACCGCAACATAAGTCTAAAAAATATGAGTTTTTTTTTGGTTTTAGAAACATCAATAATTTATCTATAAATAGCTCAGCTTCCTTTTGATTACGATTGTTATATAGAATATGGTAATATTCTGAATCAAACCAATTTTCGTACCATTCTGACATATTAATTTTTATTTATTAAGTTTCCAAGTAGTTCCAGCGGTAGGAGAGTATGATGGTTTATAACCTAAATTTTTTAAATGTTTATGATATTCAAATAATTTTTTTTTGTTATTTATTATTTCTTTCTCAAAATCTTTATCATAATAGTTTGGGAGTTTTATATTTTCTTTTTTGGCTCTTCTTACCCAATTTCTAGAAGCACTTTTCCAACATTTCATTGAGTTTTTTCCAACTTTCCATCCTTTGGACTCATAAAAATCATACATAATTTCGCTGCCATCAATTTCTCCTAATTTTAAAAAGTAATCTTTTAAGTCTTTAATACTTGGTTTTTTAAATTTTTTAGTTTTAAATAATTTATTTTTTATCTTATTCTTTTTATGATGAGAATTATCGTCAGTAACTAAAAAAAAATTATTTACGTTATTGTACAAAATCTTAACAAACATTTTTTCGGGCTTTTTAATAATAACATCTATAAATTTAATCTTATATAGTTTGTTAATTCCTTCTTTGATTTTAGTTTTTGAAAGTTTTGTGTTTTTAGATATTAAATCTAGATCATTAAAAATATAATGTTTTTCAATGTAATTTTCTTCATTTTTTTCTTCTTGTTCTATAAGCTCAGAAAATAATAAGGAAATCTCAATACCAAGATAATTAATTAGCTTTTTATTTATGAAATAGTAATTATTACTTGAAAGAAAATTATTTGAAGATTTCATTATGATTGTTACTCTTAATTTCTAAAGTATTTCAATTTTTTTTTAAAAAAAAATATTTTAACAATATTTCCACAAATCATTATTTGGTGTGGGAGCAATAATTTGTATTTTATTTTTTTTTATTGGGTGAATGAAATTTATTTCTCTTGAATGTAGGCAAATACCCCCATCTTTATTAGTTCTTTTAAAACCATATTTAACATCTCCTTTAATTGGGGAGCCAATATAGGATAATTGGGCTCTGATTTGATGGTGTCTACCTGTTATTAATTTTATTTCATACAAGAAGTAATTTTCCATTTTTTTAATTAGTCTATATTCTAGTTCAGCTTTGAGATGAGCATCTTTTTTTTCTTTTTGCACAAAAGACTTATTTTTTTTTTGATTTTTTTTTAGGAAATGAATTAATTTTCCTTCTCTATTTTTAATTTTATTTTTTACAACTGCCCAGTACTTTTTTTCTATTTTTTTTTCTTTAAACAATTTTGAGATTCTTGATAAAGATTTACTGGTTTTAGATAGTATCACAATCCCACTTGTTGGTCTGTCAATTCTGTGTGGTAAACCAATAAATACATTTCCAGGTTTATTATATTTTTTTTTAATATAATATTTTGCTAAATCAATTAGTGATTCGTCTCTAGTTTTATCACCTTGAGTAAGTATTCCCGGTTTTTTATTTATTATTAATAGATGATTGTCCTCAAAAAGTATATCATTAGTTATTAAATTATCAATATGACTCATTTTTATTAGGAAAATTACTAGATTTTACATCACTTATATAATTCTTACATGCAATAGAAATTTCTTCGTTTAAATTTGCGTACCTTCTGATAAATCTTGGGTTAAAATCCTGTGTCATCCCAAGCATATCATGAATGACTAGAACTTGACCATCAACATGTTTTCCAGCTCCTATACCTATAGTTGGTATATTAATTTTTTTTGTTACTTTTTTAGCAAGTTGACTTGGTACTTTTTCTAAAACTATGGAAAAACATCCTTTTTTTTGTAAAATTTCACAATCTCTAATAAGTTTCATGGCTTCTTTTTCTTCTTTGGCTCTGACGGAGTAAGTACCAAAATTATAAATAGATTGAGGTGTTAATCCTAAATGGCCCATAACTGGTATTCCAGATTTTATAATTCTTTCAACAGATTCTGATATTTCCTCCCCACCTTCCATTTTTACAGCATGAGCTTCAGATTCTTTCATTATCTTAATAGCTGAGTCTAATGCTTTTTTTGAATTACCTTGATAAGAACCAAATGGTAAATCAACAACAACAAGGGCTCTCTTTGTTGCTCTTATTACACATTTAGCATGATAAATCATTTCGTCTAAAGTAATAGGTAGGGTAGTTTCATGGCCAGCAATAACATTAGATGCAGAATCACCTACCAATATGACATCTATTTGAGATTGGTCAATAATTTTTGCTGTTGTATAGTCATAAGCCGTTAACATAGAGATTTTATCTCCACTAGTTTTCATTTCTTTGAGACTTTGAGTCGTGATTCTACTATATTTTTTCATTTCATTAAACTAAAAATTAAATCAAATCTACGAAAATTATATATTTGCATTGTGAGCCGAATAGTTAACTTTATAATAGTACTAATATTTTTTCTAAGTTGTAGCAATGACTTAGATATTAATGCTGAATGGGAAGATATTCCTGTTATTTACTCAATTTTAAATTCAGGGTCTGTTAATCAATCAAATACAGAGCATTATATAAGAGTACAAAAGTCTTATTTAGGTGATTTTTCTGCTTCTCAAATGGCTCAATCAGAAGATTCAATTTACTACTCTGATAACGATATAAAAATTTGGGCTGAAAAATTATTTAACAATCAGGTTATTGATTCAATTAATATGGATTTAGTATCAAATTTAGAAAAAGACTATGGGTATTTTAACAATGAAAATCATAGAGTTTATAAATTTAATTCTCTTCTAACAAATGATAATGGTTTTCCAGCTTACAAGTTTAGAATAAATTTACTTAATGAAATCTCTAATGTATTATCTTCTGCAGAAGTTGATATTGTTGAGCCTATTCGTATTAGAAAATGGCCAACAAATAATAGCCAATCCACAGGTTTAATGAAATTAGGTGAATCTAATAATCCAATTTTAAATTTAGAGGTTAATCCATCAATTAATGGAAAAATGTACAGGTTTTTTATAAGATTTAAATACATTGAAGTAGATATATTATCAGGTTTAAAAGATTCTTTATTTGTTGATTGGAAATTTAGTCCTAAAATAGCGACTGAATACCAGTTAAATGGAAATTCAAACTTGTCAATTGATTTTAATATTAACTCTATTGAGTTTTTCCAATATCTAGCCTCAGTTATTCCTCAAAAAGAAAATATTTATAGATATACTGATGGTGTGTATTTTCAAGGAAGTGAAGAAGGAGATTTTGGTATTGTTCACCCCTGTATTGAATTGCATTTTGAAATCTTGGATCCTGACATGTATAATTATTTTATCTCTCAAAACTCAACAGGACTAGTACAAAATAGACCTATATACAGTAATATTGAAAATGGTGTAGGTTTAGTTTCTTCAATAAGTCAATTTTCTTTCCAAAATTTAAAGTTTGACAATAAATCAAATGATTCTTTAGCTTTTGGTCAATTTACCAAGAATTTAAATTTTGCCTGTTTTAAAGAGATAGGTTTTGGTTTAGATACTGTTTTAGATTGTCAATAAACTGACTTTTTGTCACGTATTAACTATAAAATTATGTCAATAATGTCCACTATTGTATTTTGGCACAAAAGTTGATTTACTGTAATTATAACAATTAAATTTTAAAATAATGAGTAAAGTAATCGGTATAGATTTAGGAACAACTAATTCGTGTGTGTCTGTAATGGAGGGTAATGAACCTATTGTAATTCAAAATAGTGAAGGAACTAGAACAACTCCCTCGGTTGTAGCTTTTTTAGAAAATGGTGAGAGATTAATTGGACAACCTGCTAAAAGGCAAGCAATTACAAATCCAGAAAAAACTATATCTTCTGTTAAAAGATTTATGGGAGAAAGTTTTAAAAATATTAAATCTGAACTTAAAAAAATTTCATATAAAGTTATAGAAGGTGATAATAATACTCCCAGAATTGATACTGGTGATAGAAAATATACTCCTCAAGAAATTTCAGCTATGGTATTACAAAAAATGAAGAAAACTGCTGAAGATCACCTAGGGACAGAAGTTAAGGAAGCTGTAATTACTGTTCCTGCTTATTTTAATGATTCTCAAAGACAGGCAACCAAAGAAGCAGGAGAGATAGCAGGTCTTAATGTTAGAAGAATTATAAATGAACCAACTGCTGCTGCTCTAGCTTATGGACTAGATAAAAAAGATCAGGACATAAAAATTGCTGTTTTTGATCTTGGAGGAGGGACTTTTGATATTTCTGTATTAGAACTTGGTGATGGAGTTTTTGAAGTAAAATCAACAAACGGTGATACTCATCTTGGGGGAGATGATTTTGATCAAGTTATTATTGATTGGATGGCAGAAGGATTTAAAGAAAAAGAAGGTATTGATTTAAGAGAAGATTCAGCTGCTTTAGCAAGATTAAAAGAAGCTGCTGAAAAAGCAAAAATAGAATTGTCTTCAAGTACAGAAACAGAAATAAACTTACCATATGTTACTGCTACATCATCTGGACCTAAACATCTTGTTGAAAAGTTATCTAGATCTCAGTTTGAAAAAATAGCTGATTCATTAATTCAAAGATGTCTTGAACCATGTAAAAAGGCTGTTTCTGATGCAGGTCTATCTGTTAATGAAATTGACGAAGTAATTTTAGTTGGTGGATCAACTAGAATTCCTGCTGTGCAAAATATTGTAGAAACATATTTTGAAAAGAAACCATCTAAGGGAGTTAACCCTGATGAAGTTGTTGCTGTTGGTGCTGCTATTCAAGGTGGTGTATTTAGTGGAGACGTTAAAGATGTTTTATTATTAGATGTAACTCCTCTTTCTTTAGGTATTGAAACAATGGGAAATGTTTGTACAAAATTAATTGAAGCAAACACTACAATTCCAACAAAAAAATCTGAAGTTTTTTCTACAGCTTCAGATAATCAACCCGCTGTTGATATTCATGTTTTACAGGGTGAAAGACCAATGGCAAAAGATAATAAAACAATTGGAAGATTTCAATTAACTGATATTCCTCCTGCACCTAGAGGAGTTCCTCAAATTGAAGTTACTTTTGATATAGATGCCAATGGTATTATTAATGTAAAAGCTAAAGATAAAGGCACCGGAAAAGAACAAAACATTAAAATAGAATCTGGTAACAAATTATCAGATGAAGAAATTGAAAAAATGAAAAAAGAAGCGGAAGCTAATGCTGAAACTGATAAAAAAGCAAAGGAATTCGCTGATAAGATAAATACTGCTGATACTTTGATTTTTACTACAGAAAAACAATTGAAGGAAAATGGAGACAAAATTCCAAAAGATAAAAAACAAGAAATAGAAAGTCTTTTAAGTGCTCTAAAAAAAGCTCACTCTGATAAAGATTTAGAAGGCATTGATAAATCTATAGAAGCTTTAAATAATATGTGGCAGTCAGTTTCTCAAGATATGTACAAAAACCAGAGTCAAGAAAAACCTACTGAAAATAAAAAGAGTAAATCTAATACTGAAGATGTTACTGATGTAGATTTTGAAGAGGTAGATGATGGTAAAAAATAATAAAATGAACAAAAAAAAAGGAGGCTTTAGCCTCCTTTTTTATTTAAATCATATTAAATTTTTTTTCAATTTCTTCAATATAAGTTCTAAATGTTTTATCTGTTTCGGCTAAATTGTTGACTGTTTTGCACGCATGCAATACTGTTGCATGATCTTTTCCTCCACATTGAGCTCCAATATTTGCTAATGAAGATTTAGTTAATTGTTTTGAAAAATACATTGCTAATTGTCTAGCTTGAACAATATTTCTTTTTCTAGTTTTAGATTTAAAAGAATCAATACTTAAATCAAAATAATCACAAACTATTTTTTGAATATAATCAATTGAAACTTCTTTGGTTGTTGTTCTAACAAACCTATCTATCATATCTCTAGCTAAATTAATACTAATATCTTTTTTGTTTAAAGATGATTGAGCTAATAAAGAAATGAGAGCTCCTTCTAATTCTCTAATATTAGTAGAAATACTGTAAGCTAAATATTCAATTACATCATTAGGGATTTCAATTCCATCTTTATATAATTTATTTTTTAAGATGGCAATTCTAGTTTCTAATTCAGGTTGTTGTAAATCAGCCGATAAACCCCATTTAAATCTAGATAATAATCTTTGCTCAACACCACTCATGTCGACTGGTGCTCTATCAGAAGTAAGAATAATTTGTTTATTATGTTGATGAAGATGATTAAAAATGTGAAAAAATATGTCTTGAGTTTTTTCTTTAGCGGCAAAAAATTGAATATCATCAATAATTAAAACATCAATAAGTTGATAAAAATGAACAAAATCGTTTCTTGTATTATTTCTAATAGATTCAATAAATTGTTGAGTGAATTTTTCAGCTGATACATAGAGTACTGTCTTTTCTGGAAATCTTTCTTTTATCTCGACTCCAATTGCATTTGCTAAATGAGTTTTTCCTAAACCAACACCACCATAAATTAATAATGGGTTAAATGAAGTTCCGGCGGGTTTTTTTGAAACAGCGTACCCTGCAGATCTTGCCAGTCTGTTACAGTCACCTTCAATAAAATTACTAAAAGTATAATTGGGACTCAATTGTGAATCAATTTTTAATTTTTGTAAACCGGGTACAATAAATGGATTTTTTATTTCATTATTAATTACTTCAGATGGTAAATTTATATTTTGATTATTAATTGATTTTCTTTTAACACTTGGTACTTTGATAGTGTAAGGTCTGTCGTTACCATAAATGTTTTCCATCATGATACTGTACACTAATTTTGATTCCTCGCCAAGCTGTTTTTTAATTGCGCTTGTTAATAAGTCAATATAATTTTCTTCGATCCATTCGTAAAAGAATTTACTTGGTACTTCAATGGTTAATGTTTTTTCTTTTAACTTAATTGCTTTAATAGGAGTGAACCATGTCTTGAAACTCTCATTATTTATATTGTCTTTTATATAAGAAAGACAATTATTCCATACCTCAGAGGCAGTATTTTTCATTAAAAAAAATCAATTTATTGGGGTTAAACCATAGCTAAAAATTTAATAGGGATATATTATTTTTTTAGTTAGTCAAATATGTAAATAAAAAAGTTTAAAAAAAAATTCTTAAGCTATTGTTTTTTATTTTTTTTAGTGTTAAGTTATAGAAATTAACAAAAAAGATTTTTCACAACTTTTTCATTAAAATTTCATAAGCTTTTAAAGTTTCATTTATATCTTTTTTGTTAACTTTTTCCTGTGGAGAATGAACATTTTTTTCAGGTGGTCCAATAAAGCACCAGTCAAACGGATAAGGGCTTTTCTGCAACTGATTTCCATCACTTCCTCCGGCACTTTCAACTTCAATTTGAAATTTAACTTTGTTTTTAGTTAATATATTTAATATTTTATTTATAAATGTTTTTCTAGGAATTCCTGAGTCTCTAGCTGATACAACAACTCCTTCTTCAAATTTAATACCATTTGTAACCCAAGTTACATCAGAAATTAATGCTTGCTTAACATTATAATTTTCATATATATACTTTCCAAGATATCCTACAGAACCACCCCCAGTTTCTTCCCAACAAGAAAAAACTAAAATTCCGTCATGTAAATTTTCGGCTATTTTAAGTGAATTCCATACACCTAATCTGTTATCCATATAACAATTTTGTATATATTTTTTTGTTTCCTTCCAATTAGATTTATAGACCAAATTAGTTCCTCTATCAATAGTTCTTTTAAAATCACAAAAAATTTTTTTGATTTTTTTATTGTAGATGATTTTTGTGTTTATTTCACCTCTTGAGTCACTACCAGTTAACATAATTCCATCTTTGACTATTGGACCTCCTAATTTTATAAGTTCATTATTATATCCAACAGTAAATCCAATAGAATCAATATGAGAAAAAATAGCACACCTTGGTTTTCCGAAAACTAAAATTAAACAATTTTGAAAATCATCACCAAAAATAATTTTTGGTTTTTTCTTCCAATTATGTTGATTTTTTTTAACGTAATTAATCAAGAACTCTTTCATTAAATCCTCCTCTCCAGAAGGGCTAAAAATATTTTGCATTTCTTCAAGTAACTTCATTTTTATATATTTTATTCTTAATGATGAAAAGATTGTCTTTTCCAACTTTAATTTTGTTTTTGTTTTTGTCTATTTTATAATCAGGTGCTTTAACTCCATTTATATTATTTTCATTTGAAATAAATATTCTTATTTCATCCCACAAATTTTGATTTATAAAACTATTTAATAAGATTCTTCCCCCTTCAACTAAAATTGAATTTATATTATGTTTTCTAATTTTTTTTACTGTGTCAATTAAACTTTCATTTTTAACTATTTTAATATATTCAACATTAGATTTATTTTTGTCAATAAGCTGATTTGTTAAAATGATAGTCTTACTTTTTAAATTGAAAATATTATGAGTTTTAGGTATTTCTAGATCTTTATCAAAAATTATTCTTACAGGGTTTTTTCCTTTAATTTTTCTAACTGTTAATTTAGGATTATCATAAAGAGCAGTATTTTTTCCAATCATTATTGAATCATTTTCACTTCTCCACTTATGAGTTAGTATTTTACTTTCATTACAACTAATTTTTTGAATACCATTTTTAAAGTTTTCATTATTAATGAACCCGTCATTAGTTTGACTCCACTTTAATATTATATAGGGGCGATTTTTAATTTGATTGACAAAAAACTTTCTATTTAGATCAATACATTTTTTTTGTAAGACACCAACTTTTACATTGCATTTTCTTTTTAACTTTTTAATACTTTTTCCATTAACTTTTTTGTTGGGGTCTTTTGTTCCAATAACTATAGCTTTTATTTTATGCTTAAGAATTAAATTTACACAGGGTGGTGTTTTTCCGTGATGATAACATGGTTCTAAATTAACATAAAGAGTTGAGTTTTTTAATAAATTTTTATCCTTAACACTATTAATTGCATTTACTTCTGCATGATTTGTTCCAAAGGATTTATGATAACCTTTTCCAATTATTTTTGAGTCCTCAGAAACAATAACACATCCCACTAATGGGTTTGGAAAAGTTTTATTTACTCCTTTTTTTGCAAGGTCTAAACATAAACTCATTATTTTTTCGTCACATGTCATATTTCAAAAGTACATTTTTTATGTAAATTCATATTATGAATAGTTATTTTGAATTGAAAAACATTTACAATAAAGAATTAAGTTTTTTATATTCTGAAAATGAAATTAACAGTATTTTAAACATTTTAATTGAATTTGAATTTAAACACAAGCCAATAATTATTAAATTAAATAACTCAATTAATAAAATAAAATTTGATAAAGTAGTTTCTCATCTTAAAAAATTAAAATTAGGTTGTCCAATTAATTATATAATAGGTTACAAATTTTTTTTTAATTGTAAAATTAATGTAGATAAAAGTGTTTTAATTCCGAGACCCGAAACTGAAGAATTAGTTCTTTGGTTACTAAAACATGTAAAAGAAAATCAAAATATTTTAGATTTATGTTCAGGAAGTGGTTGTATATCTATTGCTATAGCTAAAAATATACAGGCTAATATAACTGCAGTTGATATTTCAAGTGAAGCAATTAATTTATCAAGGAAAAACTCTAAACTTAATAATACCTCAGTTAAATTTATTTGCTCAGATATTTTTAAGGATAGCTTTGATAATCTAGAAAAACAAAATATTATTGTAAGTAATCCACCTTATATTTTAAATTCACAAAAAAAAAGTATTCACAAAAATGTTTTAAATTTTGAGCCTCACATTGCTATTTTTGTTGATGACAATGAGCCATTTGTTTTTTATAAAAGAATAATTGAAATATCAAAAGAAAAATTGTTTAGTAATGGTTTACTTTTTTTAGAAATTAATGATTTTTTTTCAAAAGAGTTGAAAGAATTATTAATTAAAGAAGGGTTCAAAAATGTAATAATTAAAAAAGATATAAATGACAAACCAAGGTTAATTAAAGCACAATTAATATGATTATATTTACGTTTAATAAATGAATCCAGAACAAAAAATAGAATATCTTAGAAAAGAAATACATTTACATAATCATAAATATTATGTTTTAAACAATCCTTCCATTTCTGATTTCGAATTTGATTCACTTTATAATGAATTATTAATTTTGGAAGAGCAATTTCCAGAGTATGATGATATAAATTCACCGACTAAGAGAGTAGGAAGTGATATTTTATCTAGTTTTAACACTTTTCCTCATACCAAACCTATGCTTTCTTTAGGAAACACATATTCTGATGAAGAATTAAATGAATTTGACAAAAGGATAAAAAAATTATCAAATAATAAAATTAATTATGTCTGTGAATTAAAATATGATGGTGTTTCTATAAGTCTTGAGTATAAAAATGGTTTTTTAGTTCAAGCATTAACCAGAGGTGATGGGGTTAAAGGAGATGATGTTACCAATAACGTTAAAACAATTAAAAGTATTCCATTAAAACTTCAAGGGGACTTTCCAAATCATTTTTTTATAAGAGGTGAAATTTTTATGAATATTAAAACTTTTTTAGACTTAAATGAAAATAGAAAAAAAAATAACTTGCCTCTTTTTTCTAATCCACGAAATACAGCTTCTGGTTCAATTAAAATGCAAAAAAGTAGTGAAGTTGCTAAAAGAAAATTAGACTGCTATTTATATTATTTAATTGGAGATAATTTACCTTATGACTCCCATTATGACAATTTACAAAAAGCTAAAGAGTGGGGTTTTAAAATACCCTCAGAAATTTCGTTAAAAAATGATATCAGCGAAGTAATTTCCTACACTCAAGAATGGGATCTAAAGAGAAAAGAATTGCCATTTGAAATTGATGGAATAGTTATTAAAGTTAATTCTTTAAGCCAACAAAATTTTATGGGATTTACCTCTAAATTTCCACGTTGGGCCATTGCTTATAAATTCAAAGCTCAACAAGTAGAGACAATTTTAGAATCTGTTTCCTATCAAGTGGGTAGGACTGGGGCTATAACTCCAGTGGCAAATTTAAAGCCTGTAAATATTGGTGGTACAGTTGTTAAAAGAGCTTCATTACATAACGCTGATCAAATCACAAAATTGGACATAAAAATTGGAGATTATGTTTATATAGAGAAAGGGGGAGAAATTATTCCTAAAATTGTAGGAGTCAATAAATCAAAAAGAAATTTAAACTCTGATAATAAACTATATTTTATTGGTAATTGTCCAGAGTGCAATTCAGTTTTAGAAAGAAATGATGGAGAAGCGCAACATTATTGTATGAATCATAATTCATGTCCCCCTCAAATAAAAGGAAAAATAGAACACTTTGTAAGTAGAAAAGCAATGAATATTGATAGTATTGGAAAGAAGCAGATTGAAAAATTATACAACAATGGTATTTTAAAACAAATTACTGACTTGTATAAATTAAACAAAAATAGTTTACTTGAGCTGAGGGGTTTTGAAGAAACTTCAGTAGATAAATTATTATATGCTATTGAAGAATCAAAAAAAATTAAGTTTGAAAAAGTTTTATTTGCTTTAGGTATTAGGTTTATTGGTGAAACTGTTGCAAAAACAATTGTGAAACATTTTAAATCAATTGATAAGGTGATTAACTCAACCTATGAAGATTTTATTTTAGTTGATGAGATAGGAGAAAAAATAGCTAATAGTTTAGTTGATTACTTTAGAGATGAAAATAATTTATTTTTAATAAATGAACTTAAAGTTTATGGTCTTCAATTTGAAAGTAAAAATGAATTAGAAAATTCATCGAATATTTTACAAGACAAGATTTTTGTTGTTTCAGGTGTTTTTGTAAAAAAGAGTAGAAACGAAATAAAAGATTTGATTGAGCTAAATGGTGGTAAAATATCATCTTCAATTTCATCTAAAACAAGTTTTGTGGTTGCGGGTCAAAATATGGGGCCTAAAAAAAAAGATTTAGCAAACAAATTATCCATAAAATTGATTTCCGAAGATGAATTTCTATCAATGATTTATTAAATTGTAACAAAATTCTATGTTAATGAAAAAAACTATTCAATCTTTTTTTTTAAAACAAGCTATTAGAAATTTTGTTATTAATAAAAAAAATATAAATCATAAGTTTTTTTTTAATTATGATAGAACTAAAAAAATAGGAATAATATTTAACGGTAGAGAAAGAAAAAATATTGATTTAACTCGGCAATTAATTGATTACTTTAAAGAAAAGAATATTTCGTGCGAAGCTTTAGGTTTTGTTAATGATACAAGAATGAGAGAATTTAATTTAGCAAGTTTAAACATGGATTATTTTAATTTAAAAGATTGTAATTTTTTTGGTTTTCCAAAAGTTGATAAAGTAATTAACTTTAACTCTAAAAAATTTGATATTCTTATAAATATCTCAGATGAAAAAAATTTAATATATGATTATATTATCTCAAAATCTCTTGCAAAGTTTAGAGTAGGTAAAGGCGATTGTGAATTATATGACTTACTAATTAATACTAAGAGTGGTGACAGTAAAGATTTTGTTTCTGAGGTTATTTTTTATTTAGATTTAATAAGTAAAAACAATCAGTAAAATTAATTAGTTTATCTATTAACATATTTGTTAACTACAACTGTTAAATTCTTTTGAATAGATTGTTGATAATTTGCTTTATTTTGTATCTTGCAAAATTAGCTTTAAATGACAAAATTTAACAGATAGTCCATATGATTTTAAAATCAAAAATACATCATTTACTTTTTACAGTATTTTTTTTATTTTCTTTTTTGGGGACTTTGCACTCACAAAATACTATTGATTTTAACTTAAATTATATTGATTACTCAGGAGCTGTAACTGGTAATGTTGGTGAAAATATTAGTATCCCTGTACAAGCTATTTTTTATCAAGAAGAAGGAAGATGCGAAGGTGCTTTTGGTCCATGTTCTGCTTTTTTGATAAACTCTTTGGACCCTACAATAGATGTTGATTTTACAATCAGAGAACTTCAAGATGTACAATTTGAAGCTTTTGGAGGTGGAAATCTAAACAATGATTTCTCAGGAAATGGTTCTATTGGTTTTGAAGATTTGTTAACTGAATTTGAAATTTGGCCTCCTGACTCTAGTATAACTAATTGTGAATATACTCCTGTTCCAGGATCTAATTCTTTCATTGCATCAAATATTTGTGCTGATGATGTTGATAACATAACTAATAGTATTGGTCAATTTGTTGTTGAAATGGTTGCAACCTTTCCAACTGAATGTGATGACGCCCCTTCTGATGGAATAAATGATAATCAAGCTTTCTGGTTTCTACAGTTTAATTTATTTTTTCCTGAAGAAATATCAATTTCAAGTACTTCTTCTAATTCTTGTGGTTTTAATACTTCATGTAATGGTTCTAATGATGGTGAAATTACGGCAATTGTTTCTGGTGGTGTTCCCCCTTACAATTATGAATGGACTGATGAGAGTGGTAATATCATTTCTAATACTCAAACCGCATCAAATTTGAGTGTTGGTTTTTACACTGTTACCGTTACTGATGACAGTGACAATTTTATTTTTGATTCTAACGGAGATGGAGAAGGTATTACTTGTTCAGAAACTTTTGAGGTAACTGAACCTGACCAAATACTAATTAGTTTGTCTTCATTTGAAGAAGATATTTCTAATTTAGAACTTGATTGTTTTGGTGATACTGATGGTTCTATATTTGTTGATGTTTCAGGAGGGTGTGCTCCATATAACTATTCTTGGTCTAATGGATTAAGCTCTGAAGACATTGAAGGTCTTTCAGTTGGTTCATATACTTTAATTGTTACTGATTCAAATAATTGTTCAGTTGAATTTACTCAAGAAATTACTGAGCCATCTGGTATTATTATTTCAAAAAACATTGAAAATTCTATAGATAGTGACGGTTGTAATAATTTAGGTTCTATAGACATCGATGTATCTGGTGGAACGCCATTCAATGGTTCTAGTCCCTATTTATATGAATGGAGTGTTGATTCAGACGGAAATGGTTCACCTGATATAGTAATTAGTAATGATGAAGATATTAATGGTTTATCAGCAGATACTTACTTTATCACTGTAACTGATGCATTAGGTTGTCAAGAAACAAATGTCTTTACAATTACATGGCCTGGACCATTTGCAGTTGTAATTGAAGAGACATCAAATTTAGAATTAAGTTGTTTTGGTGACTGTGATGGAATAATAAATATTTCAGCATCTGGTGGAAGTGGAGATTATTTATATTCTTGGTCATCATTGAGCGGTGGAGAAGTACCATTGGACCAAATCAATAACCAAAATTTAACAAATTTATGTTCTGGTGAGTATTCAATAACAATAACTGATAATTTTTTTCCTGATTGTACCTGGAATGAGCAAATAGTTATTACTGAACCAGATCAGGAGCTAATTATTAGCGATATTGATGGTATAATAAATCTAGATTGTTTTGAGGATTGCGATGGCGAATTGGATATAACAGTTCAAGGGGGTACAGAGCCATATTCATTTTCATGGAGTAATGGTGAAACAACTGAAGATATAAATAATTTATGTTCTGGTACATATACCATTACTGTAACTGATTTTAATGGTTGTGAAACCTTAACATCTGTTGATATTAATCAACCTGACAATCCTTTATTTTTAACCTCTAATTCAATTGATAATACTTGTTTTAATGATTGTTTAGCTTTTATTGATATAGAATTAAGTGGTGGAACTCCTCCATATATTTATTCATGGCAAGGTCCTGATGGTTTTTCTTCAACTGATGAAAATTTAAGTAATTTGTGTTCTGGTATTTACTCTTTAACTGTTTTAGATCAAAATAATTGTTTAATTGAAGATTCATTTGAAATTCTTGAACCAGAAGAACTACAAGTTACAATTGAAATTTCAGAAAATAATGGTTTTAATATTTCTTGTTTTGGGGGTTCTGACGGTACTGTAAACTTGACTCCTTCTGGTGGTAGCGGTTCTTATGATATTTTATGGTCAACTGGTCAAACAACAGAAGATTTAGTGGGTCTAACTGCTGGTTCGTATGATGTTTCAATAACAGATCAAAATAATGAGAACTGTTTTATAGTTGAAACTATAATATTAAACGAGCCATCAGAAATTCAAGTGTCATTAACTTCTAGTGATTTAACATGTTTTGAAATTTGTGATGGTTCAATATCTTCCTCCGTCCTTGGTGGTATCTCAGAATTTACTTATGAATGGACAGGTCCTAATGGTTTTGTTAGTAATGAACAAAACTTATCTAACTTATGTGCAGGAATTTATAATTTAAATGTTTTAGATGACAACAATTGTATTCAATCTAGTTCAATTGAAATCTTTCAACCTGAGATTTTAACATCAAATATTAATATTATCCCACCTGCATGTTCAGGTTACCCTGCTTGTGTAACTATAGATTCTTTTGGTGGAACGGGAGATAATTACACATATACTTTTTATGAGGATGCAGGAAATCAAGGTCCATTAGATAACTGTACACCTGAACCTGAAGATATTTTATTAGAACCCTCCATTTCTGATGGTTGTTTTAATTTAGTTTCAGGTGATTATTTTGTAATTACTACAGACGAAAATGATTGTTGTATTGTTAATTCTTTTTCTATTTCTCCTGCCGCTGATGTGAGTGTCGATATTAATGAAGTTCCAGATTGTTATCCAAATGATAGCTACTTGATATTATCAGGTTGGACTCCACCACTTGAAACTTATACAGTTGTTATTTTTGATAATGATACAGATAATGATGGTTTATCAAATATAAACTCGAATAATAATCCTTTAGATGAAGACATAGATAATATTGACGGTTTAAATATAAATGATGATGATATAGATGGTGATGGTATTCCAAATATTGATGATTATATTGACTTAGATGGAAATGGAGTATTTAATTTGGGGGATGTGAATACACAGTATTTATTTAGTAATCCTCCAATGTATGATTTTGTATACGATCAACAAGCAGATATAAATTGTGGTGATTTTTTAGGTGGTGTTTGGGATGGTAATGGAAGTGGACCAGGTACATGTAATGAATTTCCACTTGTTTATGATGGTGGTTCAACTGTTGTACTTATTATTGCAGAAAATGGTTGTTTCAATTTTCAAGTTGTTTCTAATGATAATGATATTTATTTGCCAATTGGAACATCTAATGAGATAAATTCCCCAAGTTGTTATGGAGAAACAAATGATATAACGTTTATAAATAATGATATAGACGAAGACGGTATACTCAATGATAATGATGAAGATATTGATGGTGATGGTATATTAAATATTGACGATAATGATATAAATGGAGATGGATGTTTAGATGATGGAACTTATACAAATGAACAATGTGAAACTTGTGGTTGTAGTGGGTCTATTCTAATTAATATTCTTGAAGATGAAGATTATGTAGCACCATATACAGTTTATGTTTCCTCCCAGGTTTATGATCAAGAAAATAATTTAATTTTTGAGAGTCAAAATAGTGATTCAGATTTATTTGATTTAGATGATAGTTATACTTGGTTTAATCTTGGTGATCCTGATGATGATAATGATGGATTATTTGATTATGAAGATCTTTTTCCTTTTGACTTTGATAACGATGGGGTAGATGACTGCACTGGCCCTATTTTTGATTGTGATAACGACGGCATACTTAATAATGATGATCCTGATATGGATAATGATGGTTTGTTAAATGAGGACGATGATTTATTTAGTATTTCTAATTTAATTAATAATAATTTTATTAGTGTATATGATTTAGATAATGGAATTTCAACAAATGATTCAGATGGTAATGGTATTATAGATCAATTAATAATTAATAATCTATGTGTAGGTGAATATATTTATGTTGTTCAAGATAGTAACGGTTGTGAATCAAATCCTGTGATATTTCAAATTGAAGAGGTTGATGATTTGGTTGTTGATGTGAATACTGGACAAGAACCACCTATATTATGTTTTGGTGAATGTAATGGATTTATTGATATTTCCGTTTCTGGAGGAACTGCTCCATATTCATTTTTATGGTCTAACGGAGAAACTACTGAGGATTTATCTGATTTATGCCCTGGTTTTTATAGCGTTACTATTACAGATTCCAACGGTTGTTGTGAAATAATAGAGAGAACTATTGAAGAAGTTCCAGAAATTGAAATTTTAATTGACTCATTTACTGAAAACTTAGATTGTTTTGGAGATTGTAATGGACAAATAAACATAGATGTATCTGGAGGTAATCAACCATATTCCTTTTTTTGGTTTGGTCCTGATGGATTTTTTAGTAACGATGAAGATTTAACAGACTTATGTGCGGGTACTTACACGCTTGAAGTCATTGACTCAACAATTGGTCTTGATGGAAATGGATGTGTTTCATCTATTGAAGTAGAAATTAATGAACCTGAAGAACTAACTGCTTTATTTGATGTAACTGGTTCTTGTTTTAACGAGCCTGATGGTTCAATAAATATGACTATTTCAGGTGGAAGTCCTGGATATGATGTGCTTTGGTCAAATGGTGAAACCAGTGAAGATTTAAACAATTTAAGTACTGGCAGTTACACTGTTACTATTACTGATCAAAACTTATGTACATATACAAATACAATAGATATTAATCAATCTGATCAAATAGTTATAACTGAATTACACTCTGATTTTGATGGTTTTGGTGTCTCATGTAATGGTTCATCTGATGGTTTTATTGACGTTTCTGTTTCAGGGGGGGGAGGTATATTTAGTTATGATTGGTCTAATGGTGCTATAACTGAGGATTTAAATAATATTTCCGCAGGAATTTATTCTTTGATAGTTACAGATCAAAATGGGTGTACAGAAACCATTGAGGTTGAATTAACAGAACCTGAAGGAATTGATATTACTTATACAAGTTCAGATTATAATGGTTTTGGTGTTTCATGTAACGGTTTATCTGATGGTTTTATTAATATTACAGTAAACGGAGGTACAGGATTTTACAACTATACTTGGACTTCAACAAATGGTTTTTCCAGTAATGATGAAGATATATCAAATTTAACAGCAGGTACTTATTTTCTTACAGTTTCTGATGAAAATGATTGCTCAATTGAAATTGAAGTGGAAATAACTGAACCAGATGAATTAAGTGTTTCTGTTTCTCTTATTCAAAATATTCAATGTAATTATTGTGAAGAATCTGGTAGTGTGCTTTCAGGAAACGATGAAGGTAGAATATCAATATCTATTTCTGGAGAGGTGGGTGATTACTCCTATGATGTTTTTGATAATAATGGTTTAGTTATTTCTGGCACCACAGAGGGAAATACTATTTTTGAAACATCAGAACCTGGTGAATATTACTTTGTTGTTACTGATTTTAATAATTGTAATACTATAACAACTGAAACTATAAATATTACTCAACCTGAACAACTTTGTATTGATGATGTTTTAATCAACAATTCTAGTTGTTTTAGTTTTTTATTTAATGATGCAAGTATTGAATTAAATGTCTCTGGTGGTACACCACCATATTCTTTTGATTGGTCTTCAAATGTTCCTGGTCCTGGTATCCCGAACTCTTCACTAATTGATAATTTATCAGCTGGTACCTATAGTGTAATAATAACAGATTCAAACAATTGTGAGATAATTTCAGAGTCCTATGATATTACTGAACCTGACCCATTAAGTCTATCTATATGCTCTGATGCTTTTGTTTGTTGTGATGGAAATAATGGAACAATCGTTGCTACAGCTTCAGGCGGTGACCCAAATTATACTTATACTTTATTTAATTCTTCTGTAAATCCACCGATTATAATAGGATTTAATCAAGTTGGTTTATTTAATGGTTTACAGTCTGGTGAATATTTAGTAGTTGTAACAGATAGTAGTTGGTCAGAAGAATTATCAGAAATTGATCCAAATGCTTGTTCTATTTCAGAAACAATTATAATTAATGAATCGTGTCCTGTTATTGAAGTGGTTAACCAAGAAGATGCTGGATGTAGCGAAGAAGCAAATTTATTCTTTGATATTTCAGGGGGGGTGTTACCTTACTTCATTTATGTTGATGGTATAGAAACAGATACTCTTTACGAAAACTCATCAAATTATTTAATTCCTCTAACATCAGGAAGTCATGATATATATATTACTGATTCAAATATTGATATTTTAAATGCATGTGACACCATAAATAATTCGTGTTTATCAGAAACAATCAATGTTAATGTTGATATAATTGATGCTGTATATGAAATTGATGAAATTATTATTAACCAACCACTATGTCCAGGTGACGATGGTACCATGACTATTTTAGCATCAGGATCACAACCACCAATTGGTGAACAGGCTAATTTTGAATTTGGTGTTGATACTAACAATGATGGCATTCTTTCTTTGTTTGAAGTACAAGCCGCTTATTTTAGTGATTATGTAGAGGAAAATGAATTTGGTTCAAATTATTTGTTTACTGTTCCATATATTTCTTCAGGTGAATATTTATTTAATTCTTTTGAATATTTTGATTGTTCTGAGTCAGGTTCCTTTACAATTAATGAGGTTAATGATATTGATTTTGAAAATTTCTTCGTCTCTGTTGATGCTGTATGTTATAACGCTTCAGGAAGTGCATATGTCAGTCTACAAGATATTGAAGGAGGAACACCTCCATTTGACGTAAATTGGTTTTTAATTGACCCTGATTTTGGAACTTTGATTGAAGATCCTAACGGTAATGGAAATGGAAATTCTCTTTATGCTGGAAATTATATCGTTCAGATTACTGATGGAAATGATTGTTCATATGAACATAACTTTACTATTAATCAGCCAGAGGAGGAGCTATTAGCCAATTTGGAAGTATATGATCCAATTTGCTACAATAACAATTCTTGTTCAGGTTCTGTAACATCTTATTCTACAGGAGGACAAGGAAATAATTATACTTACACTTGGTTTGATTCAAACAATAATATAATTATTAGTGGTGGTATAAACAGTTTAAATAATTTATGTACAGGGGATTACTCTGTTGAAATTTCTGATGGAGTTTGTAATCCAATTATTCAAAATTTCTCAATAACAGAACCAAATGAAATAAATGTAAATATTACAACTGAATTATTATGTAACGGAGATATGGTAGTTTTACCTGATAATCCAAATATTCCAAATTTAACAGTCAATACAACAATAAATTCTTCAGTTGAGCCTATTTCAATATATTGGTTTAACAATACTGTACCAAATACAAATACTCCAATTTTAATTGAAGATTCTTTTGGAAATATTAATTTAAATACTAATGCGTTAGATATTGACGGAGATGGTGTTTTAAATGTATTAGATCCAGATTTAGACGGAGATGGTTTAAATAATAATAATTTTATACAGAACCCAAACACTAACGAAGATATAGACCCATTAGGATACGGAAACGGTAATTGGTGGCCCTACTTATCTTCAAATAATTTAGATTCAAATATATCTGATAATGGTTATTCAATTTCTCCTGTAGATGGTTTATATGCTGGTAGTTACTATTTATATATAATTGATTCTAACGGTTGTTTTTCGGAAATGATATATAATATCGAAGAACCTGATCCATTAACTGTTTCTTGGAATGAATCTGACATTGATACATTAATCGAATGTTATGGAGCAAACAACGGTTCTATTGGTATAATAATTGAGGGAGGTACACCTATTGATGATGATTCATGGCCATTTCCTTATTATTATACAACGTGGATAAATACTGAAACTACTTCTTCTTTTTCAACTCAAGAAATTTCAATTGACACTTTAGGTCCAGGTACTTATGTAATTGAAATAGAGGATGCTAATGGTTGCACAACTCAAACTGAAGAAATCATAATAGCTGAATCCGATCCTTTAGTTATTTCAGAAGTTAATGTCTCTGACTATAATAATTTTGGAATTTCTTGTTTCGGAGCTAATGATGGTGCAATTCAGGTTTTTGTTCAAGGAGGAATAGGTCCCTATGTCTATAATTGGACTGGACCAAATGGATTTAATTCTAATTCCTCATTTTTATCAAATTTAGGACCGGGTACATATAATTTAACAGTAACATCTAATTTACCTCAAGCTTCATTAGGAGATGGTTGCGTACAATATTTAGAAATTGAAATTACTGAACCACAAGAAATTTTAATTTCTGAAACTCATTCTGATTATAATGGCTTTGGTGTTTCTTGTAATGAGGGGACAATTGGTTTAGAAAACCCTTGTGATGGATTTATTAATATTGATGTCGTTGGAGGAGTACCTCCATATTCTTATCAATGGTCTGGAGATTCATTTAGTACCAATCAAGATTTATCCTCTATATGTTCTGGTTCTTACACATTAACAGTAATTGATTCTAATAACTGTGAAGAAAATATTACTATTGAATTAACAGAACCTGATAATATTACATTTAATCAAAGTATAGGTCTTGATGTAACACCAGCAAGTTGTAAAAATGGAAATAATTCAGATGGTATAATTTCATTAAATATTGATTATATACAAGGTGGAGTACCCCCTTATAGTATAACTTTATTAGAAACAGGATCTCAAGTAAATAATGTTTCATCTGGGGGTTCTGTAAATTTTGAAAATTTAACATGGGATTTAAATAATGATGGTTTTATTGATCCATACACCGTTTTAATTACTGATTCAAATGGCTGTCAACTACTAATAGAGTCAATTTTTGTTTCTTACAGTACAGGTATATTTGAAGTTTTACCATCTCCTTTATACAATATTCCTCCAACATGTTCTTCAAATAATGATGGTAGTTTATTAATTGGATCAATTGAAGGAGGTGAGTTACCATACCAAGTAATTTGGTCCAGTGATAATGGATTTTCATATTCGTATATATGGTCTGAAGATGGTATTTCTATTGCAAATTTAAATCAAGGTGGAACCCCTGGTGATATCGATGGTGATGGTATTTACAATTATTTAGACAATAATATTGATGGTGATGCATTAGATAATGACGATCCTTTAGAAGATGATATTGATGGAGATGGCATATCAAATGATAATGACCCAAATCCTTATGGAAATGGTACTGAACTTGGAGGTGTTCTATCTGAAGATATTTATTATTTAACAATTATTGATGCGAATGGATGTGAATCACAATACGAATATATTTTAGAATCTGAACAACCTGAGTATAACGCATATATATCGGATTTTAATGGATTCAATGTTTCCTGTGGATACAATGATGATAATTGTGAAAATTTAGAAGAAAATGCAATTTTAACAATCAGTGAAATAGAATTTGACTTTAATGCAGGTCCACCAAGTTTACCATTTTGGCCCTCATATGAAGCGTTTCCTATTTCTATTGTATTGAATGGTGAAGAAATAGGAACAATCGAAGGTAATCAAGACTTACCTTATCAAATTTCAGACCTAGCACCAAATATTATTGGAGGTGATTATATTTTGGATTCTTATGAAATTAATTTAATAGATAATAATAATTGTTTAATGCAATCAATCAATTTAGATTTAATAAATAATGAAGGATTTTTTGATGTAACTGCACCTGAACCTTTAGATGTTTCATTATCTATTGGTGAGTGTCCCGAGTGTCAAGATGCAGAAAATGGTTCAGTTGAAATCATTTTTAGTGGAGGTGTTGGTACTGGTGGTGGATATAACTTTTATTTTGATCAAAATGGTAATAATGATATAATCTATGCTAATGACTTAGACGGAGATTGTATTCCAAATTATATTCCTGGTACAAATTATCCGTTTGATATTGATATTGATGGTGATGGAATTCTTAATATCTCTTCAGATATTGATGGTGATGGAATACAAAACTTTAATTCAGATATTGATAATGATGGAATAGATAACGGTAAAGACGAAGATATAGATGGAGATGGTATTCTTAACATAAATGATAATTCCCCAATTGGAAATAATGCTCAAGAGATTGACATTAATAATGACGGTATAGTTGATTATACAATTGTTTATCTTGATAATGATGTTGATGGTGACGGTTTACCAAATTTAGTTGACTCTGATCCCTTTAATATTGAAGATCTTGGTGACATAAGTGTTGATCTTTCTCCAACGGGAAATATTAATATTGAAGGAACTGACGGATCATGGATAATTGATAACTTGCCTTACGGTGAATATTTAGTTGGAGTTTCTGATTCAAATGGCTGTATTTCTGAAACCTTAATAAATATTTCTGATGAATATTGTCAATATGAAGTATATGATTGGATAAATTGTTTATTTATTCCTTCTGTATTTACCCCTAATATGGATGGAGTAAATGACTTCTGGGAAATATATAATATAGAATTATATGAGCCTCAAATATTATTAAAGGTATATAATAGATGGGGACAAACTGTATTTGAGAGGGAAGGAGAGTACAGTTCAACTCTGTGGGATGGAAATAGTATGAACGGAGAACAATTAGAAGTTGGAACGTATTATTATGTACTTGAATTAAAAGAATATGATAAAAAGTATAATGGTCACATTGTAATAAAGAGATAATAAATGATAAATAAATTATACATATTACTAATATTTTTAATTCCTTTAGTAGAATATGCTCAAGTTAATTATGAAACTGAAATTCAACCATTATTCAACAGCAATTGTATTGGCTGTCATTCCGGTGGATTTCCTAGTGGTGGTTTAAACTTAACGGATTTAAATAATCTTTTAGAAGGTAGTAATAATGGACCAGTAATTGTTGAAGGTAGTCCAAATTCAAGTCTTCTATGGCAAGAAGTTTTTGTAGGTTCTATGCCTCCTGGTCCAAATGATTTGAGTGAGGAACAAATAAATTTAATTGAACAATGGATTTTTGAATATTCTTCTTTTCAAAATAATGATTGTTTAGTTTTTGAATCTCTAAATCAATCTTGTGCTACAACTAATTCGATTGCTATACCAAATACAATGACTACCGACATAGAAATTGGTGATGAAATAGGTTTATTTTATATAAATGAGTCAAATGAATTTATTTGCTCAAACACTATAATTTGGACAGGAGACACCAATGCTTTGTCGGGATGTGGTGATGATACTGGTACAACTGCAGTAGACGGTTTTCAAACAGGGGACGAACTAAATTTTTTCGTATTAAAAAATGATGGAAGTATTTATAATTTAACAGTTTCTTTCCAAGAAATTCCTGGTTTTGAATCAACATATATTCCAAACGGTCTAACGGCTATCTCATCTATGTTTATTTCAGATTTATATGCTACTGGATGTAATGATAACACAACTATTTTTGGATGTACGGATTCTTTAGCATGTAATTATAATGAAAATGCAACTGATGATGATGGTTCTTGTTTAATAATAGACAGCATTTGTGAAATATGTTCAGGTGAAACTGACGGAACAGGAACTGTAATAGATAATGATATCGATGATGACGGTATCTGTGATTCAGATGAAATTCTAGGTTGTACTGATTCATCAGCAATTAATTTTAATGAAAATGCAACAGATGACGATGGGTCTTGTATACTGGAGCTATTAGGTTGTATTGATTCAACAGCTTGTAATTATAATGAACTTGCTAATACAGATGATAATTCATGCACATACCCTGAATTTGGATATGACTGTTTAAATGAATGTATTTATCCTGACCCTAATAACTCTGATAATTGTTTTTCAGATTATGAACCAATTACAATAACTAATTTAATATGGGATTTAAATAATAGTCAAGTAACAGTTGAGTGGACCGGTGGTTTATCTATCCCAACAATTGAAATTGGTTTAATTGCAAATTATGGTTTTCCCTATGCAGTCGCATATAATATAGATTTTAACTTAGAAAATAATGGTTCTTACACCTTTGAAATTCCATGTACAATAATATTAGACGCTAATAATGATGGAATTTTAGATGAAAATGTATTATTTGAGTACGCAATAAGTGTAGAACAAAATTTTAATAACTCAACCTTAGCACCTTGCAATGTTGTAACGAATGACTATTCATTTTGGGGTAATAATCTAGAAGGAATAGGGTGTAATGATTGTAGTAATAATATTGTAACGTGTTCTCAAACAAATTTTTATACAAATTCTAATACTGATTTAAACCAACTTGCTCAGGTTAATCTATCTATTTGTACTGTTACAGGTTGTACTGATAATACTGCTTGTAATTATGACGACGATGCAAATACTGATGATGGTTCTTGTACTTATGTTGATGGTATATGTGAAACTTGTGAAAATGGTATCATTATTGATAATGATGCAGATAATGATGGGATTTGTAACGATGATGAAATAGTTCAAGTTAATGGTTGTACTGATGAAAATGCGTTTAATTTTGATTCTAACGCTACTAGTGATGATGGTTCTTGTTGTTTTGTAAACGGATGTTCTCAACCAGATAACATTCTTTACAATCCAGATGCTTGTTTTTTTGACGATCAACTTTGTGTTACAATCGTTGATTGTGATGATACAATTATTCCATTTACAACTATTAACAATGTTACTTGTTTCAATGAAGGTGATGGAACTATTGAAGTTATTTTTAACTCAGTATTTGGAGGTACACCACCATACACAGTTGTTTGGGAACAATTAATAGATACTGATGGAGATGGAATCGATGACTCTCAAACATTAATTTTTGACCCAAATAATGATGGTTTACTTGAAAATTTAGATGCTTCTAATTACAAAGTAACTGTGGTTGATGATTTAGGTTGCTCTGGAACTACAATTGTAGCTGTCACACAACCTGCAGAAATAAATGTAAATTTTGATACAACTGAAATTCTTTGCAATGGTGATGAAAGTGATATAAGTATTGGTATCGAAGGAAACATTATGGATTATGATGTTTTAATTAATGGAAATTATATTGAAACAGTTAATGCTGGAAGCCCAACGATAACAAACGAAAATGATTTTGAATTTACTGAGACAGGAACTAATAATACTATAATTATTTTTGGTTGTGATGATTCAGATTGTTCCGATGCTAATGGTGTTATTACGCCTGGTGATATAATAGGAATTTTTTATGAGAATGTAAATGGTGATTTAGAATGTGGTGGTTCTGCTATTTTTAATGGAACAATTCCTTTTGCTGCTCTTTCTGGATGGCAAACTGAATTTGCCTCTGACAATGGTTTTGAAGATGGTGATCCATACATATGGTATTTGTTTGATACATCAGGAGATATTTATCAGCTGAACCCAAATTATGACTTAAATCAAGGTGTTGATTATTTTACTCCAGGAGGATTTACTGTTATAACGAATTTTGAAGTTGGTACAATTCTTGGTTCAAATGACGATTTTTATTATACAACTCAGTCTGGTGAGTATATTATTGAGGTTTTAGCAGAAAATGGTTGTGTTGCTTCTACTACAATTTTAATAGACCAACCTAGTCCAATAGAGTTAATAAGTTCTGAAGTTTCTAATCCAACTTGTGGTGGTTCAATCAATGGAACTATTGATATTGAAATTTCTGGTGGAACTGGTTCATACAATTATGAATGGATTGGTCCATTAGGAGATGTTATAAGTAATAATGAAGATTTAACAGCTTTATCACCAGGAACTTATTCTGTCACTGTAACTGACGAAAATAATTGTGTTTTCTCAAATTCTTTTGAAATAAATAATCCAGAAACAATTGAAGTTTCCTACAGTTATGAACCCATTTCTTGTAATGGTGAAAACACATCACTTACAATTGAAGTTAATGGTGGTGTTCCTCCATATATTATTGACTATAGTGGATTAGATCCAAATAATATATCAAGTGGTTTTTATACTTTTTCTGTTACAGATGATTTAGGTTGTTTAGAAACATTTAATGTTTCTATTTCAGATCCTGATGGAATTGCTATTAATTACCCAGCTGTAGAAACTGTTTGTTATGGGGAAACAAATATCCCGGTTGACTTTTCTATGTCAATTTCTGGTGGAAATCCTCCGTATTCATATGAATGGTTTGATAATAATGGTGTATCATTAGGAATTTTTTCACCATCTGCTACAGTTTCACCAGGTGATTATTCAATAGTAATAACTGATTCTGATAATTGTGTATCAATTCCATCATTTTTTACTATATCAGAACCAGAACAAATTTCTGTAGATTTTGATTTAGATGCAATAAATTGTTTTGGTGAGACAGCAACAGCAAACTTTACAATTGACGGTTCACCTGGAAGTTATACAATATTTTTTAACGGTGAATCTGAGACCACAACAATAGGTTTGTCTGATATTTCTTTTGATTGGACTAATACTGGAGTAAATTCATCAATTGTGATTAGTGAAATAACAGGATTGAATTTAAATGAAGGTGATTTAATAGGTGTATTTTACACATCTGCTAACGGGGTACAATGCGGTGGTTCGACTGCTTATAGTCAATCAACAGGTTTTCCAATTTCTTTAGCAGCTTGGGGTGAAGAAACAGGACAAGATAATGGATTTGTTAGTGGAGAAGAATTTTTATTTTTAATTAGTTCTGGCGGATTAGTATATGAAGTGGAGGTAGAGTTTAATTTAGATTTACCAGGTTTTACTGATGTTTTCGAAATTAATGGATTAACTCAAATAGAAAATATGAATGTTACTGGAGTATTCTCTGATGGTCCAGACTTTAGTTTTGATTCATTAGAAGAAAATAATTATTTTGTTGAAATTCTTGATGGTAATGGTTGTTCTTGGGATTCAACAATTGTTGTTAATGATGCAAGCCAGTTAATTATCTCTAATGAAATTATTAGCAATGCATCTTGTTTTGGAGAATTAGCTGAAATAAATTCTTCAGTTTTTGGTGGTGAACCTCCTTACACTTATCAATGGCAAAATATTATTAATGGTCAAATTATTTCATCACAACCACAACCTGAGCTTGAAGCAGGTTCATACTTCTTTATAGTTACTGATAGCAATGGTTGTTCAGAAATTAATTTAGTTGAAGTTCCTCAAGAATCAGGGGATATTAATATAAATTTTCAAAGTGAAACATGTGCTAATGAGAATAATGGTTTTATTAATAGTTGTGTAGATTGGGAGGGTTCTATTACTTTTTCGCTTTCAGACTCTTCAGGTTTAATTAATGAGATTAATATCGATGGAAATGGTTTGCAAACATGTAATATATTTGAAAATCTTTCACCATCAAATTATATATTATCTGTTGTTAGTTCTGATGGATGTATTGTAACTGAAGAAATTGATATTGAGTCTGCTGATCCTATTTTAGTTGCTTTTGATACAAATCCAGCCCAATGTTTTGATCAACCAACTGGAACAATTTTCATTGATGAAATCATTGGAGGAAACCCACCATTTGAAATCGATTGGAATGGAGTTGATACTGAAGCAGTTTTGCCAGGCTTTCATTCATTTATAATAACAGATCAAAATGGTTGCTCAAAGACTTTTAACTACTTTATAGGTAATTCTCCTAATATAAATACTAATCCAACAGTTGTACAAAACAATTGTTTTAATGGTGAAGAAGGTTCGATCAATTTATCTGTCACAGGTGGAAACCCTCTTTATGATTATATATGGACTAATTCTTCCGGTGATATTATTGGATATAATTCTAGTATTTCAAATCTTTCTTCTGACTCATATTTCGTAGAAATAACTGATGCAAATGGATGCACTTTTAATGAATCATACACTATAACAGATCAAAATGAAAATTTTGTTGTTTTAGTAAATACAGTTCCAGCAAATTGTTATGCTGGTGAAGGTACAGTTTCTGCAAGTGTTTTAAACCAAAATAGTTTAAATTATAATTTTATATGGCCAAACGGAGTAACAAACAATGGTCAAGATGTTTCATTACCAGCTGGTAATTATAATCTTTTAGTAGTCAATAACTCTTCCGGGTGTACTATTACTCAACCCTTTACTATAAATCAGCCTGAAGAATTTATAATTGAAGTTTTCTTTGATGAAATACTTTGTTTTGAAGATAATAATAATGATGGACTAAATGACTTAACTACTTCTGTAAATGCTTTTATAAGTGGTGGAGCAGATTTTGATATTGATGGTGATGGTATTAATAATGACATTGATAATGATATTGATAATGATGGTGTGGTAAATGATTTAGATGATGATATTGATGGTGATGGAATATTAAATGACTTTGATGATAATGGTTTAATATGGATAGATGGTGATATAGATAATGATGGTATAGTCAATGATGAAGACTCTGATTGGGATGGGCAAAATATTTTTGTAGATAATAATTTCTTGTCACCTGGAATATACTTTGTATACTCTTTCGATAGTAATGGATGTTATTCTATAACAGAGTTTGAAATTACCTCACCTGAAGAATTTATAATTGATGTTTATCCAAATCAAATTCAATGTTATGGAGAATATGGAACAGCTGACTTGTCTATTTCAGGGGGAACTCCTCCATATGAAATATCATGGACTAATCAATTAACTGGAGAAGAAATTAACCCATCTATGCTTTTAGGAGGTGAAGATGGTATTACTTATAATCTTGTAGTAACTGACCAAAATCAATGTATCCAAACTAATACATTTATAATTAACCCAGAACCTGAAGAAATTATTATTGAAAATTTAGATGAAATGACATCAAATTACAATGGTTATGAAATTTCTTGTAACGGATATAATGATGGGTATATAGATTTAGATGTTAGTGGGGGAAATCCTCCTTACTCATTTAGCTGGTTTGGGCCTAATGGTTTTGAGGAAAATATTGAAGATGTTTCAGACTTATTTTCAGGGACGTATTCAGTTTTAATTTCTGATTCAAATGGTTGCCAACTCTTTTCTTCAGTTGATCCATTAGAGATTGAAATGAATGAACCAGAGGAATTTGAGATTTTATTTACTTGGGCTGAAAATGCTCGTTGTGAAGATTCTGACGATGGAAGTATAATAATTACAACAAACGGTGCTGTTCCTCCCTTTAGTTATATAATAAATAATGTATTAGATACTTTAGAAGGTGGTTCGTTCAACACTAATTTAGATATTGATGATTATCAATTTGTTGATGAGAGTTCTATAGTCATTCAAGATTTAGAAATTGGTTTATACTCAATTAATATTATTTCTGATCAAAATAGTTGTATAGAACCTCAGTTCGTAAATATGAATGTTAGTTATGATGATGAAAATTGTTTATGGATTCCAAGTATTTTTTCCCCTAACTCTGATGGTGTTAATGATACATTTGAAATTTATGGAATGGAATATTACCCCAATGCATCAGTTTTTATTTATGATCGATGGGGTGTGAAAAAATACGAATCAAAAAATCAACTATATGTTCCATGGAATGGTACGTCAAATGGAAATCTAAATGAAATTGGAACATATTATTATGTAATTGAATTAAATACAGGCCAAAAAACATATAGTGGCAGTATTACTTTAAAACGGTAAATTATGAAAGAATTTAAAAAAATAATTTTAGTATTTGTTTTATTTCTGTTTACTCAGGAATCTAAATCTCAACAATTACCAATATTCAGTCAGTATATGTTTAATGATTATGTAATTAATCCTGGAGTGGCGGGAACATTAGATTACATTCCATTAAGAATGACATATAGAAATCAATGGACAGGATTTACTGGAGCTCCTAAAACTTTTACTCTATCTGCTCATTCAGCAGTTACAGATCATATTGGATTAGGATCCCTGCTGTATAATGATGTCAGTGGGCCAATTAGTATTTCTGGGGCTATGTTCTCATATAATTTTAGATTTCCAGTTTCTGGTAAATATTGTGCTTGGGACAAAAGAAAATTTTTATCTCTTTCATTAAGTACTAGATTAAATCAATTTTCGTTTGACCCTACAAACGAAACATGGTATTCAATTCACGCTCCTGACGGTAGTGGTGCAGTTGACCAGGTTATACCAAATGGAATAGAAACATCTTTCAATGTATATCATTCATTGGCTTTATATTTTTATTCTGAACGTTTTTATGCAGGAATTTCAGCATTAGATATTTTTGCAACTCCAAATGATCTTGATATCCTTTCTTATTATGAGGGTGGTTATTCTAATAATATTATAGGTCAATATAATTTTTTAGCTGGTTATTATTACCCAATAGATCAGCAAATGAATTGGGCTATAGAGCCATCACTATTACTAAAAAAAACAAAGATGTCTGATATGCAATATCACTTTAATACTAGAGTTATTTACCAAGATTTAATGTGGTTTGGATTATCTTACAGACAATTTGATGCGCTTGTTATATTATTTGGTGTTGATTATGGTCAATATTTCTTTGGTTATAGTTATGATTCTTCTATTTCGGAAATAAGTGGTTATAATTCTGGGTCTCATGAATTAGTTGTTGGATATAATTTTTCAATCAGAAACAAAAAAGACAACTTAAGATTTAGAAAAAGGTTTGAAGATAGGAGAAGATTAATTAATCCTTTTAAGGAGTTTAGAAGAAATTAATTTGTATATAATTGTTTTATTTTTTTCATTTTTAATTTGCTTTTCACAAGAGATGGATAAAAAATATTTAAAGAAATTAACACCTGAAGAAATCGAGGTAATTGTAAATAAAGGAACTGAAAAACCCTATTCAGGTACCTATAATGATTTTTATAAGAAAGGTTTATACGTTTGTAAGGCTTGTGATACTCCATTATTTTATTCCAGTGATAAGTTTAATTCAAATTGTGGATGGCCTTCATTTGATGACGAAATAAAAGGTTCGATAAAAAGAATACCTGATTATTCTCTAGGAAAAATAAGGACTGAAATTATTTGTTCAAATTGTAATGGCCATTTAGGACATGTATTTGAAGGTGAAAATTTTACAGAAAAAAATATTAGACATTGTGTAAATAGTATTAGTTTAAAATTTATTGAAAATGAAAAAAAATAAATTATTTATAATTTCATTATTTCTAAACGTTTTCTTTCTTTTTTCCCAAGAAAAAAACAATATATCTAATGATCAGTTAAACAATATGTTTTTTTCTAATGATGATATGAATTCAATTTTTTTCTCTAAAAAAAATATTAATTTTTATAAAATAAAATCATTTGACGCATTGGGAAATAAAATACCCTTATGTATTAATGAAAAATTAGAAATATTTTTAGATTGTGAAAATAGAATTAAGTATGCTCAAATAATTGATTCAAAAATTTACGATAATGAAACGAATTTAATTGGACATTGTTATTTTGGTAAAATAACAGAAAAAAATTTAGATAATTTTTGGAAAACTTTAAAACATTGGAAAGGTAATATTACAATATACGACGAAACAGAATCATTTAGAATTGCAACATTTATGTATTTAAAAAAAGAAAAAGATTATTTTTCAATTATGAATCTAGATACAACTGCTACAGTTAAGATGCTAAAGAAATCATATAAAAAACTACTAAAAACTTATAATATTGATAAGTTTCCTGATGACGATGAGATAATTGCAAAAAATAAAGAAATTGAAGAGGCGTTCATTGCAATATCAAAAAAAATAGATCCAGATTATGAAGATAATAATAATTGGTTAGAGGATTTTTTTTCAAAAAATAGAAGAAGTATGTGGAGTCAAGATGAGGGTTATGTTCCATATATAAAAAGAGAAATAAAAGAATTAAAGCCTGTCTCAAGAGAAAATAAAGAAAGATACCCGTTTTTAGATTAGATTTTAATCATCTATTAAATATATAAATCTCGTATTAGTATTCTAAGCAAAAATAAATTTAATGTTGAGCTCTTTGTAATAATGACTTTTTGTCATGCAATTATTAAATTTTATTAAAAATAAATGACATTTTGTCTTATTTTTTATTTGGCACAATATATGCTTTATATAAATTGTTAATCAAAATAAAATAAATATGCTTACGATAAGAAATAAACCTTTTAACTACTTTAATGATTTTAATTCATTAATTGACAATATTTTTGATGATACTCAAATATTATCTTCAAATAATAATTATCATTTTAGTGAAAATGAAAAAGAAATAATAATTGAATTCCCTTTACCAGGAATTGAAAAAAAAGATATAGAATTAAGTCATTCTGATGGTTGTTTAAAAATCAAATATGAATCAAAAAATAATAAAAATTTAAATTGGGTAAATAACTTTGAAGAAAATATTGAAATTACAGAAGAAATTGATGAAAATAAAATTAATGCTAGGTTTAAAAATGGATTGATGGTTATAAATATTCCAAAAAAAGTTAAAGTAATTAAAGAAAAAATTATTGAAATAAAATAATATGAATCCCTCTATAATAGATTTAAATAAACTAACCCGTGAGGAGTTAATCAGTTTTATTCTCAAATTTTTAGGCCTAATAAAAGATGGAGTTTCTAACGAAAAAGAAGAACTTTATGAAGTTTTAGGTAAAAAAATTAGTGAAATCAATAATTCTCAACAAAGTATACTTATATTGAATGAATCTTTTAAAAAAATTGAGAGCAAATCCAAAAAACATAATATTATAGAGGGATTATTTGAGTTAATTTCATATTTCGAATTTGAAGAAAAATATGAAATATGCGCTACAATAAAAAAAGTAAAAGACAATCTTCTTATGGATTTATAAATACTTTATACTAACATATGATAAATGTAAATATTGAAAAATCATGGAAAAAATTACTAAAAGATGAATTTTCAAAAAATTACTTTACTGAATTAGTTGATTTTATTAAACTAGAATACTCTAGGGAAAAGATATATCCTAATGGATCTTTAATTTTTAACGCATTTAAATATTGTTCATTTAATGATTTAAAAGTTATTATTTTAGGTCAAGACCCTTATCATGGGTATAATCAAGCGCATGGATTATCATTCAGTGTAATTAATGGTGTAAAAAAACCACCATCTCTTGTTAATATATTTAAAGAATTAAAAAATGATATTGGAAAAGAAATTCCTGAATCTGGAAACTTAGAACACTGGGCAAAACAAGGGGTTTTATTATTAAATTCTATTTTGACGGTCAGAAAAGGTCAACCAGGTTCTCACCGAGACAAGGGTTGGGAATTATTTACTGACTCTGTAATAGATTCTATATCAAACAACTCTAAAAGAAAAGTTTTTATGTTATGGGGAGCATATGCCCAAAAAAAAGGAAAAAAAATTGATAGAAACAAGCATTTAGTACTTGAAGCGGCACACCCATCTCCATTTTCTGCACATACTGGTTTTTTTAATTCAAATCACTTTAGTAAATGTAATGATTATTTAAATTTGTTCAATATTGAAAAAATCAATTGGTAATTTTTAACTTTGTTTATCAATTATATGTTTTCAAATGAAAAATTTTATTCTTTTATTTACTTTATTATTTAGTTATCAAGTCTATTCACAAATAAATCTTTTTCAGCTTAGTTTAGATGAGAATAATAATTTAACAAATAATCCTGAAAACTCTATTTCTCTAAATGTAAATGAAGTTTATTTAAATTTAATTAAAGAAACAAAACCATGTGAATTACAAATTATAATTCCATTTTTAGATGGAAGTAATTTAAAATTAAATTTAGAATCTTTTGATGTATTTAAATCTGACTTTAAATTAATAAGAAATACCTCTCAAGGAATTATTATTGAAGAATATAATCCAAAAATTTTATCATATCGAATAAAAGGAGAGAATTTATCAGGTGTTTTTAATTTCTTAGAAAATAATATAATTGCAACAATAAAATATGAAAATAAAGCATATGAATTAAAAGGCGAAAAAAACAATGCATATGTCTTATTTGATATTTCTGATAGCGTTGTTGCTGATAATTATGAATGTCACACCGAAGACGTTGATTTTATAAGTTCAAACCCTAACCCTCAGAACATTGAACAAAATAGTACAGAATGCGTCGAGATGGGAATAGACACAGATTATTTCACTTTTTTAGAATTTGATAGTAATTGTTATGATGTTGTTGAGTGGGCTTTAGCAGTTCTTGCGGGTGTTAGTGAAATTTATATGTTTGAACTTGATGAGGAAGTACTATTACAAGCAAAATATATTAATGTCAGGGAATTTGAAGATAATTATTTTGATCTTAATGATTGTTCTGATATGTTAACTGAACTTGGTGATTACTGGACATCAAACCCCTTAAGTACATTACAAAATGAAGTTGATTTAGTTCATTTATTTACCAGAAAACAAGCAAATGGCGGTGTAGCATGGGTTGATGGTTTTTGTAATACTCAATATAAATACGGAGTAAGTAGTGGATTAAATACCAATCTTAATTATGACTACCCTGATAATACACCATTTAGTTATAATATGGCTTATGTTGGTCATGAATTAGGTCATAATTTTGGAGCAAATCATACTCATTGGTGTGGTTGGGATGCAGATAGTTCTCTTGGTTTTGGAGGAGGGGCAATTGATTCATGTTATCCAGTAGAAGGTAATTGTTCTGAACCAGGAAATCCAAATATTGGTACTATCATGAGTTATTGTGATTTAGCAGGAATAACATCGGCATTACAATTTCACCCTGTAGTTAAGTCACAAGCTTTATTTCCTAATATCTTTAGTAATCAAGCTAACTGCTTTGGAAACTGTGGTGAATTAGAAACATCCTGTGAAGGTACATTTATATATGGATGCACTAGTGAATTAGCTGATAATTACAACCCAGATGCAAATGTTGATGATGGTAGTTGTTTTTGTGAAAGTTATATAGAGTTTTATTTAGAAACTGACTATTGGAGTAGTGAAATAAGTTGGGAAATTATTGATTCTGAACAATCGATAATTTACTCCGGAAATAATTATTCAAATGGTGGAATTACAGTTGATGAAAATTATTGTTTAAGTCCAGGTTGCTATCAGTTTTTAATTTTAGATTCTTACGGAGATGGTCTCTCTAGTAACAATACTGCTGGAAATACCCCAAATTACTATATTTTAAATAATAGTAATGAATCTTTAGTTCAAATGACTAATACAAATTTTGGATCTGGAGAAACATATAATTTTTGTTTGGAGGATGCAGAATGTATAAGTGATGTTGATGCCGATGGAATTTGTGATGAAAATGAAATAATTGGCTGTCAAGATTCAACTGCTTGTAATTACAACCAAGATGCAACTGATGCTGGTAACTGTACCTACGCAGAACAATATTTTGATTGTTCAGGTAATTGTATAAGTGATAATGACAATGATAATATTTGTAACGAATTAGATAATTGTCAAAATACTTTTAACCCTGACCAAATAGATGCTGATAATAATGGTATCGGGGATGCTTGTGAAAACGTTGTTGGTTGTACTGACGAGAATGCATGTAATTATGATGCTGATGCAACTATTGAATGTAATTGTTGCAACTATTCTGATCAATATTATGATTGTGATGGAAATTGTTTAAATGATTTAAATAATAACGGAATATGTGATGAATTAGAAGAAATTGTATTTGGTTGTATTGATGAAACTGCCTGTAATTATTCTCCTCTCGCAAATACAGATGATGGCTCTTGTGAGTACCAAAATGAATGTGAAAGCTGTTCTGGAGATACCTCATGTATAGGTTGTACTGATACTGATGCTTGTAACTTTAATTCAGTTGCTACTATTGATAATGGTTCGTGCGAATACCCAGATATTTATTATGATTGTTTTGGTAATTGTTTAAATGACGTTGATCAAGATAATGTATGCGATGAACTTGATAATTGTGTAGAAATATTTAATCCAAATCAAGTTGATACAGATAATGATGGAGTAGGAGATGAGTGTGCTTGTGAACAAATGATTATAATTGGTGAAAATGTCGTAGAATCTGGTACTGTTGAATCTTATGATTTAGCAAATCAAATTAATAACAATTACGTATGGTCTGTTGTCAACGGTGAAATTGTCTGGGATTCTGCTACTGATTCTAGTATTTCTATTGCTTGGGGAGACCAAGGTTCTGGAACAGTAATAATTACACAACTTTTTGGTAATGGTTTATTTTGTGAAACTACATTAGATGTTATCATTTTACCATCTACAACGAGTATAGATGAAATATTTTTACCTAACGAGATATATAAAGTGACTGATATTTTAGGTAAAGAAGTTAAAATTAGTCAAACAAACTCTGTTTTAATTGTTTATTTTAAAAATGGAGATGTGAAGAAAATATATAAATCAAAATAAAAACTAACAGTATATAATTAATTAAAAAATAGTTATTTATGGCTTTAACACCCACAAAAAATATACCTCTTGGCTTTTTGGCACCTCATTTTAATTTATTTAATCCATTAACCAATAAAAAAGTTGACTTAAATGAGATTAAAGGTAGCAAAGCAACTGTGATTATTTTTATGTGTAATCACTGTCCATACGTTATACATATTTTAGATCAGTTAGTTAAAATAGCAAATGATTACACAGAAAAACAAATAGCATTTATTGGTATTAATTCAAATAATATTATTTCTCACCCTCAAGATTCACCAGAGAATATGGTTAAATTAATAAATGAATATAATATACCATTTCATTATCTTTTTGATGAAACTCAAGAAGTCGCTAAAGCATATGATGCTGCCTGCACACCTGATTTCAGTGTCTTTGATAAAAATATGAAATGTGTGTATAGAGGACAAATTGATTCATCTAGACCTGGTAACAAATTACCAAATAATGGAAGAGATTTAAGAGGTGTTTTAGAAAACATTTTAAATAATAAATCTATTTCTGAAAAACAAATTCCTTCAATAGGTTGCAATATCAAGTGGAAGAACTAAAAATTAAATTAATGTAAATAATAAATTTTATATTCATTAACTTGATGTTAGTTTTAAACATAAATATCAAAATGAAAAAATATGTTTTTTTTTACTTTTTAATTTTCTTTTATTCATTTTCTCAAGAAGCAGTTCAAGGAATTCTCACCCACGACAATTTGGAAAGAGAATATATCCTTTATATTCCTAGTTCATACAATGGAGAGGAATCTGTTCCTTTGGTTCTAAATTTGCATGGATACACTAGTAATGCGGGTGAACAAATGGTTTATAGTAATTTAATTGAAGTTGCAGATACTGCTAATTTTTTATTAGTTCATCCAATGGGAACAATTAATGAGTTTAATGAACCTTTTTGGAACTCCTGGCAATTGAGTGATGTTGATGACATTGGTTTTTTAAATTCTTTAATTGATTTTTTAGGAAATGAATATAATATTGACTTAGATAGAGTTTATAGTACTGGTTTCTCAAATGGTGGATATATGAGTTATACATTGGCTTGTGAACTCAGTGATAAAATTGCTGCTATCGCATCAGTTACGGGAAGTATGTACATTAATCAACCTATTTTATGTAATCCAGAACGACCAATACCAGTAATGCAAATTCACGGCACAATGGATTTAACAGTACCTTATATAGGCTCTAATACATCAGAGTCTATAGACGATGTAATTTCATTTTGGGTTAATTTTAATGAGTGCTCAAACAATCCATCTTTTTTCTCTCTTCCTAATATTAATACTTTTGATAATTCTTTTGTTGAGCATTACATATATTCTGACGGAAATAACAATTCATCTGTAGAATTATATAAAGTAATCAACGGAGGGCATACTTGGCCCGGAGCCTACATTCCTTTTGCTGGAATTAATACAAATCAAGATTTCAGTGCATCAGAAAAAATATGGCAATTTTTCTCAAATTATGATATTAATGGATTGATAGAAACTGTAAACGTTAACGAAATAGAAAAAGAAGAAAAAAAGCTAATTAATACTTTTGATATTTTAGGTAGAGAAACCTTTAAAAAGGGTCTAATTATTGAACTATATAATGATGGTTCATTTTCTAAAAAATTTAAATTATGAAAAAAATTATATTATTGATTTTATTACCAATTTTATCTTATACTCAATGTAATGAAGGTGAATTTCCAATTTATATGACAACATCAACAGGGGAATGGGCTTATGAAATGTCTTGGGGATTGTGGGATTATGATTCATGGATGCAAGGAAATCCATCCCCTGAAAACTCAGTTATATTTTTCCAAGGATCTGAAAACTTTCAAACAGAAAGTTTTGATGGATGTTTACCCAATTCTGGTTGTTACATGATTGCTGGTTATGATAGTTACGGAGATGGTTGGAATGGAGGGAATTTAACTGTAAGCGTTAACAATAGTAAGGAACCAATTAATTATGAAATGTATAATGGCACATGGGAGTACTGGACTTTCGAGGTAAATAGTAAATTATGTAACTGGGAGATTCCTGGTTGTACAAATACTGAAGCTGTTAATTATAACGACCAAGCAACTATTGATGATGGTTCTTGTTTACTCCCAAACTATTTTGAGTGGGAAAACCTTCAAAGGGAGTACTTTCTTTACATACCTGAAAATTTACAAAAAAATGCAGCTTTGGTATTTGTATTACATGGCTATTGGGGTGAAGGTTCTGATATGATAGGTTTGTTTGAAGATCAGGCTGACCAGTATGGATTTATTGTTTGTTACCCAACTGGATTGCAAGATAATTATGGAACTAATCACTGGAATGCAAATTTCAATGAAATTATGACATCTGTAGATGATACTGGATTCTTAACTAATTTAGCATTAAAACTTCATCAAGATTTTAATTTAAACCCAGAAAAAACTTTTTCATGTGGTATGTCAAATGGGGGATATATGAGTTGGTCATTAGCATGTAATGCACCTGAAACCTTTAAAGCAATCGCTTCAGTAACAGGAACTATGAGTGGTCCTGATTGGGAAGAGTGTAATCCAAATGAACTTATTCCAGTAATGCAAATAAGTGGTACAGATGATAATGTTGTTCCAATGGATGGTTCAATGCAGTATATTGATGAAGGTTGGGGAGGTGCTCCAGATATTTATTCGATAATGGATTTTTGGAGTAGTTTGCACGTTTGTAATGAAACAGAGACAACTAATTACAATTTTGATTATCCTACAGAAAAAACAACTTATTCTGACTGTAACGATAATTCAAATGAATTAAGGCTTTATGTAGCATCGGGAATGGGACATGACTGGCCATCTTTTGCTGAAGAAGAAATATGGGATTTTTTTATGCAGGTTAGTGATAACAACTCAGTTATTGAAGATAATTACTCTGAAAATGAATTAATAAAAACAATTGATATTCTAGGAAGAGAAGCTCAGGAAAATAGATTTAAAATTGAAATTTATAAAAACGGTATTGCAAAAAAGAAATATAGACTATGAAAATAATTTTAAAAATAATGTTAATAATCCCTTTGTTAACATTTTCTCAAACAATTCAAGAACAAATAAATCTTGCTGAAGAAGGTTCAATATTAAATATTGAAGATGGTACATATAACGAAACAATTTATATTAACAAATCAATAACATTAAACTGTAATAATAATTGTGTGATAGACGCATCAAATTTTGTTGGAGGTATCACGATTGAAGCAACTGATGTTACAATTAATGGTTTTGAAATTATAGGAAATAATGAAACTACATATGGAATAGTAATAACTCCAGTGTGTTCAAATATTAACATTACAAATAATGAAATACATGGTATGTCCTTACCCAATCAAGGTAATTCTTCTCCCTTATCATATGGCATTTTAACATATGGAGAAATGACAAGCCTTCCTCAAAATTTAAATTTTTCAAATAATTATATTCATGATATTTCTGGTTCAGGAATTTCTTTAGGCTCATTTACTGGATCTGCTGTCATTTCTGGAAATACTATTGAAAATATTAACCCTGTTCAACTTTTAAACGAAAATTTTAATGTTGGTGTACAAGCTCAATTTTGTCAGTCCTTATTATTAAATGATAATAGTTTGTCCAATCTAATAATTGGAGCAAATTTAATTTTTACTAATGCTACTATTGAAAATAATAGCTATTCAGACGTTGTTTGTTTTCTTTCTCACTCTACTACTGCCTCAGTTAATTTTCAAGAAGAAATTGAATGGTGGAGTGTTAATGGAAATGTTGAATACGAAGGACAGAATTTTGATGTTATTTCTTATTTTAATTCTTTAGATAATGCGATTTTAGCAGCTTCAATAAATGGTTCAGATATTATTTCTTATGACGGTACAATATATGATAGTAATGGTAATCAAGGAGGTTGCGAGGATAATGAAACTCTATTAACTTTAAATTTTAACACAAACGAAGCTTCATCCTTTAATGTATCAAGTTTATCAGGTAGTTTTTTATATAATTCTCCTGTTCTTGAAGGAGAGGGTAGTATTCAGGATTGTTTCTTGACAAATTTAGAAAGTGAGTGTCTATTCATAGAAATTGAAGGAAATTTTAATTCTTGGTCATTAAATTGGATTGGCCTAAATGGTAATACACAAATCTTAAATCAAGATAATTTGGTCAGTAATTACATTGGAGAAGGGTGTTCTGAAGGTTGTACTGATTCATTAGCTTGTAATTTTAACCCTGATTCAAATATAGATGATGATTCATGTATATATGCTGAACTATATTATGATTGTGATGGGAATTGTTTATCTGATTTAGATGGTGATGGAGTATGTGATGAATTAGAAATTGAAGGATGTGATGATCAAGATGCATGTAACTATAATCCAAATCTAACTGAGATTAATAATGATTTATGTGAATATCTTTCGTGTATCTGTGATAGTGGATATATATTTTTTTCACTTTCTTATTCATCCAATGGGACATCCTATCTAGATATTTCTAATTATTCAGGAACAATATTACATGATTTTGTTTTAGAAGATGATGAAGAAACTATAGAAGGATGTTTTCAAGCAGACATAGAAAATGACTGTTTTTTTATTTCAGCTGAAGAAAACTTAATCTCTTGGAACTTTATGTATGTAAGTCAGTTTGGGGAACAAATAGAATTAACGAATAATAGCATTAATAATTACTTCGGAGATCAATGTATAAATGGTTGTATTTACGCAATCATTAATCAAACTATTACATGTAATTATGATTCAAATGCAATTATTGATGATGGTACCTGTGCTGTTCCTGGAGATGATTGTGTACTGAGTGACGGTACTATTAGTACATATAATGATTTTTGTGAGTGTGAGGGTGAAATTTCAAATATTTTAGATTATGAAGATAACAAAAACATTATTAAAGCTATTGACTTATTAGGTAGAGAAAAGAAAAAAAACAAAGGTTTTTATATTGAAATATATAATGATGGTAGTGTAAATAAAAAATTTAAAATATGATAAAGTTTTTAAAACTACTTTTGTGTCCATTATTAATTTTTTCTCAATCATATAATGGTCCGGAAAGTATTGAATTTAACCCTTCAACTGAAAGCTATTTTATATCAAATTCAAATAATGGTCAAATTTTAGAACTAGATAGTAATAATGAGTTATCAATTTTTACTTCAAATTTAGGAAATGGACCTCATGGCTTAGAAATAGTAGACAATGTTCTTTACGCTTGTAGTGGTGGACGATTAAAAGGATATGACTTAGATAATGGGAATCAAGTGTTAAATTTTAATGTAGGAGCATCATTTCTAAATGGAATAACAAAGTATATTGATGGTACAGGTTCATATTTATTTTTAACAGATTTTTCAGCAAGAAAGTTGTACAGATATAAAATTAATGATGAATCTATATCATCTATATGTGATTTTCCTAGAAATCCCAATGGTGTAATTTTAGAACCAATGAATAATAGTCTGTACGTGGTGACGTGGGGAAATAATGCTCCAATTTATGAAGTTGATTTTACAACAGAGGAGTTTTATACTGTAACAACAACTGATTTAAATAACCTAGATGGTATATCTGTTGATGAGTGTGGTAATTTCTTAATTTCTGCATGGAGCACCAATTCAATACATAGGTTTAGTAATGATTTTTCTGAAAATGAAATTATTGTTGACGGTTTAAGTTACCCTGCTGATATAATTTATAATCAATTAAATAGTGTGATTGCAATTCCTAATTCAGGAAGTAATACTGTAGAATTTATAACATATTCTCCTTTTAATGAACCTTTAGGACTCTCATGGTGGTGCACAGATGGGCTTCAATTAAATAACCAAATTGAAGAAATCTTTATTGTTAAAACAATAGATTTATTAGGGAGAGAAAATAATTCTAAAGGATTTGTAATTGAAATTTATAATAACGGAACTGTCAAAAAAAAATATAAAATATGAGATATTTAGTTTTAATCTGTTTTTTTTACTCATGCATTAATTTTTTACAAGCTCAACCTCAATGTAAAAAAATAATCAACAATTTAAAGATAAAGTTAAAATATGACAGGCCTCAGGATTTTGATTTAGCAATGAAAGAAGTTCAAACCTTCACAAGTAACTGGATGATTTCAGGGTGCAACAGAGATGCTTATGAATTTATTGTAATGTCTAATGAATTAGGAAAGTTTGTTGAATCAATTCGTTTAGGAGTACCTGCCAATAATTTTAATTTTTCTTTTGTTGAGCCACCTGTAGATGTTTCTAATTTATGGTTCAATAATTTTTCTGATTACACAGAAATAGATTTTGAAAAATACATCTATCAAGATGACATAAATGTTAGAATTGCTCCAACAACTGACTCACCAATTATAACTAGTTTACCAATAGGGAAAAAGGTTATGATAAAAGAAGTAACAAATGAAAAATATTCAATTAATAATACTGAATATCCATGGATTAAAATATCTTTTTACCATAATAGTACTTTTTTAGAAGGATATGTCGTAGCTAAATTTATTGCTGAGGAATCAATTTTAGTGAATGACCATTTATTTTTATTAGCCCCACAATATAATTACGAACAACAGTACCAAATTAAATCCGTTAAAGATAATAGGGAGGTTGGTAAAATTAATTTATCAAATACAAATGGTTATGACGAAGGTGGTTCAAATTTTAAAATCATCCAAAATAATTTAAATGATGTTGAAATACTTCATATTTTTTGGTGTTACCCTGTTTGTGGTAGAGCATGTGTTGATGAATATGTATTTTGGAATGGAACAAAATTTTATAATCCATCATCTGATAAAAAAATTAATTTGTCATACGGGTGGAAATTTGATGATTCTAAAACAAAAATTCTTTATTACAATGATTTCTTTTTCTACAATGGAAATAAAGAAATATATTATGATGAGATTGATATGGCAGATGGAGATTATCCTCAAGATGAAGATGATTTTGACGGTAATATTTACAGAGAAATTATTTCAGAACTGATTTGGACAGGTCAAAAGTTAAAAAAAATAATTACAAAAAGTGAATTATTAAAAAATTTAGAAAAAAAATCAGGTAGATGGTATTTAAATAATGAATTATACTCTGGTTATATTATTGAAAAATGGCCTAACGGAAAAATAAAAAGCAAAAAAACTATAAAAAATGGATACGAAAATGGACCTCAATTTGAATTTTTTGAAAATGAAAAGATAAGATGTATAACAAATTGGTCAAACGGTAAATGGAATGGTCTTAAAACTTGGTACTTAGAATCAGGCATAAAAGATGAAGTGAAAGAATATTTAGATTGGAAAGTAGTAAAAGTAATAGATAGTGGATCAATGCATTTAGATGACAGTCACAATCATCTTTCATCTGAAAATGATGAATACTCAATAGAGAAATTGGATAAGATGTATGATTTAGATACAGAAGATAAAGAGGTAATAGAATTTGTAGAAGAAGAGATTGTTGATGAAGTAATTGATTTTGATGTAGTAGAAGGTTCTCCAATTTACCCAGGTTGTAAGCCTAGTAAGAAATCCAATATTTCAGATAGAAAATATGAAGATGTAAAGTGTTTAAATAATGGAATAACTAATCACATAAAGAAAAACTTTGCATATCCATTTGAAGCTAAAAAAATGGGTATACAAGAAAAAATTTACGTAACGTTTGTTATTGATAAAACAGGTGTTGTTTCTGATGTGAGAGTTGCAAGAGGAGAAGATAAGCATTTATGTGAAGAAGCTATCAGGTTAGTAAAAAGTATTCCTAAAATGACTCCTGCAAATCAAAGAGGAAAACCCGTTGCGGTTAATTATACAATACCAATTAACTTTATGCTTAATTAATATGTTGAAATTTTTTTTTAAAATAACATATTTTTTTTTATTCATTTTAATTAGTTGTGAGTTAGATGATAGTCAATATGAAAATTTATGTGATGAATTAATATGTGAATTAGTTTGTGAAAATGGCTTAATAATTGATGAAAACGAATGTGAAGTATGTGAATGCGTAATTATTGATTGTACAGATCCAGATGCTACAAACTATAATGAAGATGCAAATACAGACTCAGGAGACTGTATATATAATTATGTTTATGCAGGTGTAATTGATGATAGTTTTACAATTACAGAGTTTACTCCGCCTTTAGAAATCGAGCTAATATGGGATAAAGAAAATCTCTATGGTTTTGGAAATATATCACTTGATGTAGATGGAAATGGGGTAAATGATTTATTATTTAATCAAACAAATTATAATCTAGAATATATTCAACAATTAATTGATGATGGCGTTTCTTTTAGCCCATATTATTTTCCAAGTGCTGGTTTAACCCCTAGTGATGATGTTGAATTTGCTTTTATAGAAGTTGGATTTTACGCTGGTTTAGGTTCTTATAGTAGTACAGATTTTGTTTATAAAATAAATTATCAAGACCGAATTGACAATCTATCTCTTTGGAAGGAAAGCTATGCAGCAATGTTTCAAGAAAATCCTACTACTATTTTTCCTTTTGGTCCGTGGCATGCAACTGATGGTACGTATTACATTGCAATTAAAAAAAATAATAAATTTGGTTGGATTGAGATTGAAATGAATGGCTTAAATACTTTTCCTAAAATATCAAAAATTGCATTTCAAACATTTGTTAAATAATTTTTTTAAAATATAAAACTTAGTATATTTAAGATATAAACTCACTGCTATGAAAAAAAATAATTTAATCTATTTATCTAATTTATTAATCATTTTTTTAGTTATTCTTTCTACGGGTTGTGGATCAAAGTCATCTTACTATGATCAAGTAGCTCTTGTTGCTAAAGATGAATCTAAAGGAGATTATGGTTTTGTTAATTTAAAAGGTGAAGTAGTACTGGACTTTAATTTTAATAAAAGACCAGCAATGATGCACGAAGGTTTTTCATTTTTTAAAAATGAAAACAGAAACATAGTTTATGTAAAAGAAAATGGTGAGGATATAAAAACCCAATTCATAAAAACTTCTCATTTTAATAATGGTTTAGCATTAGTAACTAAAGAAAAAGGCAAATTACAATACATAAATACAGACTTACAAGAAGTTGTAACTTTAGACAAAAATATTGAAGAAGCAGGATATTTTTTTAATAAAAGAGCAAAGTTTAGAGCAAAAAATGGAAAATGGGGATTTATTGATATGTCAGGTAATATTGTTATTAAAGCTCAGTATGATGACGTAGAAAGTTTTTCTGAAGGTGGTGCAATGGTAAAAAAAAGAGATGAAAATGACAGAGATGTTATATATAGAGGAATTATTGATACTGAAGGAAACGAAATTATAAAATTAGATGATGATTATACATCATTATCAGGTTTTCATGATGGTTTAGCTGCTTTTTCAAAACCTAACGAAAGAGGATATTTAAATAAAAAAGGGGAAGTAGTAATAAAAAATAAAGATTGGGATTTTATATATCCGTTTCATGAAGGATACGCATGTGTACAAGAAAATGGAGATTACGGTCTTATTGACAAAAAAGGTAATAGAATAATTAAACCTAGAGAAGAAGCACCAATTATGTTATTTAATGACCTAGCTGTTTATATTTATGTTAATAATTTTGGTTTTATTGATAAAAATAGAACTGAAAAAGTAAAAGCTGATTATCAATTTGCATTACCTTATTTTAATAAAGGAGCTTTTGTAAGAGATGGAAATGACTGGATTTATATTAATAAAAAAAATAAACAAATTAATGATCTAGAATTGAAAAGACTGTATTATAGTGATTTTATAGATAATGTAATTAGTTATACTCATGCTATAGATGTTGAAAAAACAATTGGAAATGAATATATAGATATTGATGGTCTTCTAGAAAATTTATTTAAAAGGTCTGGTATAGATTATTTTGGAATAACAGAAAATGACAATCCTGAGGTTGCATTAGATTATGTTTTAGAATTTTTAGAATCTTATCCTGAATCTGACTTTAAATCAAATTTATTTAAAGAAGATATAATGCAAAAAACTTCTAGTAAACGTAATTATTTGAGTTCTAGAGAAATTTTAGGAGACTATTGTGAATATAATGATCAATTTAAATTTTCAGTTAAATATAATTTTGATAATAAAATTGTTAAAATTGAAAACGGTATAAAAACCATGAATGAATTAGCAAAACCAAATAATATTAATCTTTATATTGGTTTTAATAAAAGAGCTTATGGAGAAAAAAAATACATAAGAGAAAAAATGGAAAATTACTTTGAAGACTTGGGTTATTTGCTAAATACTGAAACTAATAAGTTTGAACACTCTGAAAAACCATCCATTGTAATTAAGAAAGTTAGTAGTTCCTCTGCTGAAATATCGATTTCATTTGAAAAACCAAAAGAAGTAACTTTATAAATTTCTTAATTAACAATTTGTTTATCTAGTTTAATTAAATCTAGTTTTCTTTTTTCTAGTATAGATCTGTAAATCTTAGCTTTTTTGTTCCCTAGATTTAAAGACTTGTTAATCCATGTAATTGCAATATCAATTTGTCCATTTGCTTCTGATGCTAAAGCTAAATTAAAATATGCTCTAGAAACAACTGATGTATTTTTATAATTTGTAAACTGCTTCCAAATTTTTACGGCTTCTCTCCAATTATTATTAGAGGCATAATTAGACGCTTTAATAAATAAATTATTTGAATTGTCACTCTTTATTTTAAAGCCTTTTATATTTTTTAAGTTTTTATAATATTCTCTGTTTATAGTGATGTAATGAGGGGATACTCTAAAATAAAATTGTTCACCTGAAAAAATAGCAGCTTGGGATATAGCGTAACCTAATTTAGGTAATCCCTTTTTAGCTCGAACAATTGTCTTATCAGAATTTTCGAATAACTTTCTATCAAAAAATTTTTGTTCATCAATAATTTTTTTGTTTTTCAAATCATATATTCTCCATCCCGCTTGGACTTCAACATCAAGGGCAGCTACATGTTCAATTACCTTTTTCCATTTACCATCAACTTTAACTTTTCTATTTTTAATTCCTAAGTCTAAAACTTTGGAGGAAGAATCAAATGATTCTAAAACAATAAGTGCATCAACATCATAATTTTTAAAATTATTTTCTATTTTTTTCCATTTTAAAGGTTTTGGCATTTCAGAGGTGCCAGTACCTTTAAATTCAATACCGCTAGTTGAAATTAAGTTAAATCGAGGAGAGTTTGTCATCTTAAGTTTTAATGAATTAATACAGTCGTTAGAGGAGAATTTATCAACTCCTGGAGCTTCTCCTGATAATAACCCATCTAAGATATTTTCAGCTACATTATTTTTTTTAGGTGTGCTTCTATTTATTATAGCAACTGTTTCTATTTCAGTTGGAATATTTATCTCAGCTGGTTTAATTGCTTCAAACTTTATATTTGAAATAGAACAAGAAGATATGATTGATATATAAAACAGAAAGAGTATTTTTTTCATTTGTGATAACAATTATGTTTTTAAAGATAACATTATTTAAATATAGAATTAATATTATATTGGGTTGTTTTCTTTATAAACATAACAGAATAAAGTGAAAAAAATTTTATTAATATTATTGATTGGCTCTATTGGATTTTCTCAAGAAACTATACAAGATTTAATTAATAAAGGTATACATTCAAGTTTTAAAATTGATAACTCATATCAAATACGTCATTTCAAAAATCCTGAATATCAAATTATTATTTCTCAAAAAAATAATAAAATTCAATTAGGAATTTGGGATAAAAATGATAAATTATCAAATACTCCGATTAAAATATTCAAAAATGTAAAGAAAATTTATGATGGAAGACTAGGTGCATATAAGATATATTTGCATGATGTGATTGATACATTTGATGCTTTTGGAAACTTTATAGAAATATTTGATGATGGAGGTACAGGAATCGACGGTTGGTATTTAAATTTAAATATATATTACTTTAGTTCTCGATTACCTACAATTAATAAATTATATGACTATGACTATCAATCAAAAATTGAAAAATTAGGAACAAAAAAAAAGAGTATCAAATTTAATTATGTTTGGTATTACTCCGGTTGTTCTGGTTAAATAATTAATTATGAAAAAAATTTACTTACTTTTTTTACCTTTTTTTATTTTTTCACAAGATTGCTATGATGACAATTATACAATGCAAGTGGGATTAAGTGTTTGGACATCTGGTATTGTTGGTTGTGAAGATGGTATTAGTTTTTTAGAAGATGCAGGTTATCCCTGTAATACTCCTTTAAGTACATTAAACAATCCATTTTGGGGCTCAAACCCAAATGAAACGCTTTTTAATATTTGTAGTTGCACCTGTGAAGAACAATCTCCAAATTTTTGCGAAGACTCAACTGCTTGTAATTATGGTGAAGTTGGAGAATGTGAATATATTGAACTGAATGAATGTGATTGTGAAGGAAATATACCAGAATTTGGGTATGATTGTAATGACAACTGTTTAAATGACACTGATGGTGATGGAATTTGTGATGAATTTGAGGTTAACGGATGTACTGATTCTACAGCTTGTAACTTCGACGAAAACGCAACAGATGATGATAGTTCTTGCACCTATCCAGATGATATCTATTTAGATTGTTATGGAAATTGTATAAATGATTACGATGAAGATGGTATTTGCGATCAATTTGAAGAATATTCATGTGATCAATATCCCGATCCTGGACCTTGTTTTGCGGCTATTGTAATGTTCTACTTTAATCAGGAAACTAACTCATGTGAAAGCTTTGTATGGGGAGGTTGTGCTGGTGTCGTACCATTTGAAACGTTGATTGATTGTCAAAATCAATGTCAAAATAATTCATCAATAAATGAAAAAAGCAGTGATAAAAAACTTATCAAATCAATTAATATTTTAGGAAAAATTGATCCATTAAATAAATTAACACTTAAACTTTATGATGACGGAAGTGTTGAAAAAATATATAAATACTAGACTATGAAAAAAACATTAATTACTTCCATATTATCAATTATAATTATAATTATAATTTCAACCATTTTTTTTACTAAAAATACTATTGATAAAAAAGCCTCTGAAATTGTAAAACAAGAATTGCCGATTATTCTTGAAGAATTAAAAAGTGAATTAGAATCTTTAAATATTTCTAGTAATGTGTCTTATAATGATGTTATAGTAAGTTCAACAGGTGGTCATTTATTATTAGATGGTGTAAATATCTCTGAGCTAAATGGAGATAATTTTTACTTTGATGAAATTAAAATTGGAACTTCTTATAAAGAATTACTTTCAATAATAAAAAACAAAAATTTTGATCAAATCAATTCATTTTTTCTTGAGTTTAAAAACTTTAATATTGTTAAACAATTATCTTCTGTTAATTCAAGTCAATCAAATCAAAAAATTGCTAATAACATCAAATTAGAATTTAATGGTAGGTTAACAAAAGACATGATTAATAATATTCAGTACGAGTTACCTAATCAAAAGCAAAATTTAAAAATTAATGTACAAGGTTTTAATTTCCCAGATGATGATGAATTTTTGTTTGAAATAGAAGAGTTTGTCAAAAATTTTGATTCGAAGATGTTAAATACAGATTTTAGCTTTTCTTTAGATTATTTTCCTAAAAAAAATCAATTCTCAATTAATAATATTTACTCTAAAAATGAACTTGGAAAATTTGAAGGTGGTTTAATATTTAAATACTCAGGAAATAAAATTGATGATATAGAAATTATAAATGTTAGTGCAAATGGAAAAAGTAAAGGGGACTACAGAGGAATAACAATTGGTGATGAAGAAATATCTCTAAATCTTGGAACTGGAGATATAGATTTTAATTTCAATATAAATGGTGATATATATAATATGAATGAAGATGAAATCCTAAATAATATTTTATGTAGTATTGATCTTTCATTCAAAGAATTTGAATTGATTCCTTCAAGAGAATTGGCTAGGGATATACAAAGACTTTTTTTTGGTTTTAAATTGAAAAATAATAAACTTAATTTTTCAAATATTGGAGGAAACTTAAGCTGGGACGGTAAAGATTTAGAAACATCAATTGATATTTCTTCTTCATTAGCTTCGTTAATTAGTAATTTGAAAATGGATATCAATTTTAACAGAGAAGGAGAACCTTTTCTTGAGAATTTTAGATTTAATGGAAAATCAAATTTTGATTTTGACAATATGAAATTAGGAGATGAGGAAGTTTCTCTAGGGTTAGGTAGGGGAGATGCAGTATTTGATTTTTCTATTAACGGTGATTTACAAAATATGAATGAAGTTGATATTATTAGAAATATGGATGGAGAATATCAATTAAACCTAAATAATTTTAAAATTAAACTAGCTGATTATATGATTGATGATATAAGAAGAGATTTAAATGGGTTCAGCCTAAAAAATAATGAAATAAGTCTTAAAAATTATAATCAAGATTTTAAATGGGATGGGGATAAATTAATTAATAATATGGATGTCTCTACTTCTTTAGGTATTTTAAAAAGTGATATTGATATGATTTTAAAGCTCGATAGGACAGGAAATCCAGATATTTTTAAATCTAAGTTAAATAAATGCGTACTTAGACTTGGAAATTTAGATAAAAACATACTACAAATGGTAGAGGATTTTGAAAATGAAATGTTAATGGGTCAATCATTACCTAGAAAAGGAAATGAAATTATTCTTGATGTATCTGGAACATTTGCAAATCCAAAAATAGATGGTTTAAACTTTTAAATTAAGATTACAATTTATTTAAAAGGTTTCTTGAACAGATATAAAAAGATTATTTATTTATTATTTGTAAATTTAAATTACTAAAAGCTAAGGTTATCCTATTCAAAACTAAATATACTATCATGAAAAAAATATTACTATTTTCTATTTTATTATTTATTCCATTTTTAAATTTTTCTCAATCAAATTGTTCTTACACAGTTAATGAAGGAAGTTATGTAAATGATTCATATGAAGTAGACTACGGCTATTATGTAGACGAAGGTTATTATGTATACTACGACACAAGTGAATGTTGTTATACTGACACATGGTTTGGTTGTATTGATTATGGTTACTATAATTGTAGTGGACAGTGTGTAAATTCGAGTGGACCAAACGTTTGTACATCATACTGGGTTGAAAATATGGTTTGGCATAGTAATTGGCAGACTGTTGATAACTGGATTTTTGTAGATAACTGGGTTACATACGATTATA
>CEUK01070916.1_pt1 | contig 90993 bp, 79 predicted proteins | sample 356451 | NCBI WGS metagenome assembly CEUK01 (sample SAMEA2622843, study PRJEB7988) | marine metagenome | isolation source: saline water (ENVO:00002010), including
AATGATTCGCTGTGCCCCTGCTCCGGTGCTGGAGGATTTGCAGCGGTTGCTGGCGCACAGTGATCAGCAAGAGGATCATCCGTTCCGCTTGATTGGACGCCGTCATGTGCGCAGCAATAACAGCTGGATGCATAATTATCAGCGCCTGGTGAAAGGCAAGGGGCGTTGCCAGCTCATGATGCACCCGGATGACGTCAGCCGGCTTGGCCTGCAGAGCGGGCAGTCGGTGGCAGTGAGTTCCCGGGTTGGCCGGGTGGTGGCGGAACTGGAGGCCACCGATGAAGTGATGCCCGGTGTGGTGAGCCTGCCCCATGGCTGGGGCCATGGCCGCAATGGCGTGCAGGCGCAGATTGCCCAGGCTCACGCCGGGGTGAGCGTCAATGACCTTACCGATGATCAGTTTTTGGATGAGTTGTCCGGTAATGCCGCATTGAACGGGGTACCGGTGGCCATCAGTGCGGCCTGATTGCCACACGGTGAATGTGGTGTTAGTCGCGCCGGGCTTTGCTACAATAGGTCAAATCTCAGATTAGTAGGTGGATTATGGAAACGCTTGACGTCATTAAAGATCAGATTGGTACCAACTCGGTTTTGTTGTACATGAAGGGGACTCCCCAGTTCCCTCAGTGTGGTTTCTCGGCCCGGGCGGTTGAGGCGTTGATGTCGGTGGGCAAACCTTTTGCCTATGTAAACATTCTGGAACACCCGGATATCCGCTCTGAGTTACCCAAGTACGCGAACTGGCCCACTTTCCCTCAATTGTGGGTTAAAGGTGAACTGGTGGGTGGCAGTGATATTATTCTGGAAATGGCGCAGGAGGGTGAACTGAAAACCCTGGTGGAAGAAGCCTCGCCGGAATAACGCATTTCAACACAGCCGAAAAAAAGCGCCATCTTGGCGCTTTTTTTTTGTGAGGGTGCCGGTGCTGGTTTACAGGCCCATACCCACTTTTCCCAATTTTTTTATCCGCTGGTTGTCCACGCTGCAGAAGTGGCCTTCAAAGAAACTCATGGCCTGCTGTGGTTCCGTGGGCTTGGCAAAATAGAAGCCCTGAATATAGTCACACTCCCGTTGCTGCAAGAGCTCAAGTTGTTCCTTGGTTTCGACCCCTTCGGCCACCACGTGTAATTGCAGGCTTTTTGCCAGGCCGATAATGGATTCCAGCACCTTCAGTGATTCCGGGTTGGAATCGATATCGCGAATAAACGTGCGGTCAATTTTGAGGGTGTCGATGGGGAACTTGAGCAAATAGGCCAGGGAGGAATAGCCGGTGCCAAAGTCATCCAGCGCAATGCGTACCCCCAATGATTTGATTTCGTTCAGGAGTGCCACCGCATGCTTTTCATTCTGCATCAGGCCGGATTCGGTAATTTCAATTTCCAGCTGTTCGGGGCGGATATCGAAATTGCCCAGGGCCTGCTTGATGGTGTGTAACGGGTTGCCGTAGTTCAACTGTACCGGGGACAGGTTGGTGGAAACCGTCACGTTCTTGTAGCCTTTTCGATTCCAGAATTCGATCTGGCGACAGGTTTGTTCGATGGCCCAGTCCCCCAGGGTCTGGATATAGCCGGAATCCTCTGCCAGGGGGATAAACAGTCCGGGGCTGATCATACCCTTCTCTGGGTGCACCCAGCGCATCAGGGTTTCAAATTCAAAGCGGGTCTCGCCGAACAGGGGGACTTTAGGCTGGTAGTACAGAATGAATTCGTTGTTGGCAAGGGCGGTGCGCATGGACGCTTCCAGCTCGATGCGCTCCAGCACCGGTTTGTTCATTTTCGAATCGTAAAAGCGGGAATGGCTTTTGCCGCTGGCTTTGGCTGCGTACATGGCAGTGTCCGCATTTTTCAGCAGCGCTTCCGGAGTGCGCCCGTCTTTGGGATACATGGAGATTCCGATGCTGGCACTGATGAATACATCGTTGCCGTGCAGCACAAAGGGTTTGGACAGATTTTGTAGAATCCGCGACGCCACTTTTGCAGCTTCTTCCGGCGAATTGATTTTCGACAGCACCAGGGTGAATTCATCGCCGCCGAGGCGGGCAATGACCGATTCGGCATCATGCAAAGCCAGGCGATTGCTGGGCGCCAGCACATCGTGGCTGCGGATGCATTCCTTTAAACGAGAACTGACCTGCATGAGCAACTCGTCACCCACTTCGTGGCCCAGGCCATCATTGATGTGTTTGAAATTATCCAGATCAAAAAACAGAATGGCCGCCTGGTGTCCGGACACCTGGGATTTTTCAATCAATTGCTGAATGGTATCGATGAAGCTTACCTTGTTGGGTAACCCGGTCAGTGAATCAAAGTAAGCCAGTTCTTCAATGTGTTGTGAGGTATCCTGCAAATGCTGGCGCATGGTCTCCAGCGACTGGGAAAGCGCTCCCAGCTCGTCATCCCGCCGCAGTGGTTTGACCGGATTGAAGTTGCCGTTGGTGATGTTTTGCGTCAACACCCGAAGGCGCTGCAATGGGTCGGTAACCAGGCTTGCCACGCTGCGGTGCAATACCAGCAAACTGAGCAGGCCGGCGGCGATGGCGACATAACTGAGCATGTTGTTCAGCGTATCTCCGCTGGCATCGATTTCCACAGTGGGGGTGAGACTGACCATACTCAGTGAGTCTCCGATGGGGGTACTGTTCACCAGGTAGTGATTACTGTTCCAGAACAGGCTTGCGGTGTTCTGCAGATCTTCTGTTTCCAGCAACTGATGTATGGACAGATCCTCGGTTAATGCCGAACCCTGTTCCATCAGCACCAGCAGTACATTCGACGTGCGGCGGGCTTTCTGAATAAAGTTTTCCATTTGCTGCAGGCGGATTACGGTTTTAATGGTGAACCCGGCTGCTATGTTCGCAACCGCCGGTTGCTGCAGCAGCAGATACAGCTTTTGCTTATTGTGAAAGAAAGTAAAGCCGTCGCTGGTGTTGCCTGGAGGCTCTACCCATTCTGTATCAGGGTGGGCGCGGGCGATGGATTGACCGTTGGCATTCAGTATCTCGGCAAACTGAAGCCGGGGTTGGCGGCGCTGGAAACGTTGCAATTCGGCTTGTATGGTCGCCGGCTCCGTGGCGGCGTGCTGAAATGCTGCAACCAATGGCGGATAGTTGAGAATTTCCGCCAGCAGGTCAGCGCTGGTGGTGCGGGCGGAGGCGACGTTCCACTGCATCTGATCGCTGAGTATCTGGTTCTGGCGGGCAATACTGTCGTCCACCATACCCGCAAAATAGTGACGGGTGATATAGGAGTTCAGCAGCAGGGGCACTACCACCAACGGAAACAGAATGGCGAGGAACTTGGTTTGAAGCTTCATATAACCTGCAACTGCAATGATACGGGCAACTACCAACAGTATAGTGAGCCCAATTAGGTGGAGGGGGTCAGCAAAGGGCAATGTCTATAGAAATTTCCATGCTTTTCCGCTAATTGCTTATTCCCAAACAGTTTTTTGTATTTTAGTTCAATTTTGATAATGTGAAACGCGTCACAGTCAGGAGGTGTACCCTAATGCCGACTTCCCGCTTTCTACATGATGTGCGCGTGTTTGATGAAAACGGCACTCATGTTATCGGACATGTTATGTCCGTGGATGATCAAGGCTTGTTGATGCTATCGGACATAGCAGTAGAGGCTGAAAAAGAACTGTCCTTTATGTTGGAGGACGTTACCCGCATTGAGTCCGGGCGCATGGCGTCTTTCTCCGCTACCTGTGGTTCCTGTGAGTTGGTGCAAAGTGTGCTGGATATGTATCAGGTGCGCTTGAACTTCACGCATTTATCCAATGCAGCCAGCGCAGTGACCCGCTCCCTGCATTGAGCCGGACCCGCTCAGTGGATTTAAATGGCGGCCGGGGCTTGACGAATTCCGCTTGCTGATGGAGTCTTGTTACAACAATAACTCCATGGTTTAGTAAGGAATTTTATGCATTGGCCGGTTCAGGTAGTGGAATGTCTGGCAGGTAAGGTTGACCTGGGACAACATATTACCCTCAAAGGATGGGTGCGCACCCGCCGTGATTCCAAGGCGGGGTTTTCATTCATTAATCTGCACGATGGATCCTGTTTCGACGGTATCCAGGTCGTAGCGGACAACTCGCTTGCCAATTACGAAGACGACATTCTGAAACTGGGAGCGGGCTGCAGTATTGCGGTCAGTGGTGAGGTGGTGGCCTCCCAGGGCAAGGAACAATCCATCGAAATCAAGGCCACCCAGGTTACGGTCATGGGGTGGGTGGATGATCCGGAGACCTATCCGGTCGCGAAAAAGCGCCATACCTTTGAGTATCTGCGTAGCGTGGCGCACCTGCGGCCCCGCACCAATACCTTTGGCGCCATCGCGCGCATTCGCAACAGCGCGTCCCAGGCCATCCACCGCTATTTCCACCAGCGAAACTTTTATTGGGTAAACACACCGATCATTACCGCCAGCGATTGTGAGGGGGCCGGCGAGATGTTCCGGGTCAGTACGCTGGATCTGCTGAACACACCCAAAACCGACCAGGGGGCAGTGGATTTCAGCCAGGATTTCTTTGCCGACGAGGCCTACCTCACCGTATCGGGGCAGTTGAATGGTGAAGCCTATTGCACAGCCCTGTCACGGGTATACACCTTTGGCCCGACCTTCCGTGCCGAAAACTCCCATACCAGCCGTCATCTGGCGGAATTCTGGATGGTGGAACCGGAACTGGCCTTTGCCGACCTGCACACCAATGCCGATATGGCGGAAGAATTTCTGCAGTTTGTATTCAAGGCGGTTCTGGATGAGCGCGAAGACGATATGAGTTTCTTTGCCAAGCACATCAATCAACAGGCCATCAGCCGGCTGGAAAATGTCATCGCCTCGGAATTCGTGCGCATGGAGTATTCCGAAGCCATTCAGATCCTTGAAAAAAGCGGCAAGACCTTTGAGTACCCGGTGCAGTGGGGCCTGGATCTGCAATCCGAGCATGAGCGCTATCTGGCGGAGGAGTATGTGGGGCGCCCGGTGATCCTGATGAACTATCCGCAAGCCATCAAAGCGTTCTACATGCGGGAAAACGACGATGGTCAGACCTGTGCCGCCATGGATGTGCTGGCGCCGGGGATCGGTGAGATCATCGGCGGCAGTCAGCGCGAGGAGCGGCTCGAGGTGCTGGATCGAAAAATGGCGGCCCTGGGCTTGACGGAAAACCTGTGGTGGTACCGAGATCTGCGCCGTTACGGCACCATCCCTCATGCTGGTTTTGGTTTGGGGTTTGAGCGTTTGCTGAATTACATCACCGGGATGGAGAATATTCGTGATGCCGTTCCTTTCCCGCGGGTACCGGGCAGCGCTCCGTTTTAACACGCGGTTACCTGCTATCACAGGCTAAGAAGTTTAGTTTTGAAGCTTGAGTATTGCCGTCACATAAACGCCCTTATGACACACAAAAAGTAAACGGAGATTGCGCTTGTTGTGTGTCAGTATGCCTGCCGAGTCCTAACCCCGTTTTCGCGCTAGTACCAAGGTGGTTGACCGGTTTGAGTTTGTTTGAATCCAATGAATTGAGAAATTTGTCCCGCTATGTCCGCGGTTACCTCGGCGGCCTGCGTTCGCTTTGTGTGGAAATCGAAGGGGAAGAGTTCAAGTATCTGGAAGGCGGTGACGGCGACACCATCATTTTCCTGCACGGAATTCTGGGGTCTAAAACCCAGTGGCGCAGCCTGATGCAAACTTATACCCAGGACTATCGTGTTGTGGCACTGGATATTCCGGGCCTGTGTCTGCACCAGGCGTTCGCGCAGAAGAAACATTCTCTGCGTCAGCTCAGCATCTGGCTGGAAAGCGTGGTGGATCGTTTGCGCAGTGATCGGGTGCATCTGGTCTGTCATTCCATGGGCTGCGCCCTGGGTTCCTATTTTGCAGCCACCCGGCCGGGCATGGTCAGCTCCCTGACCTTGATGGCATTCCCCGATGTGTTCAGTAACCGGGGCGAAACCCTGCAGGGGTTGGTGAATGAAATCAATGCGATGATGACCGGCTCCGATGTGAAACCGTTAGCGGATTACTATCGCCGTGCCTTTGCCGATCCTCCCAACATTCCCAATATCGTATTGCGCTACAACCTGCGGGAGGTTAACCGCTTTCGTGGCAGAGTATTGCAGGCAGTGGATGAATTTGCCCAGTCCAGCCCATTGCTGATGGCACAAATGCGCCAGCTGCGAATGCCCTGTTTGGTGATCAATGGTGATCAGGACAACATCTGCCCGGTGTTTGATGAGACCTTCTGGCGTATGAACGTGCCTGATCTGGAGTTTGTTGAATTGCAGGATTGCGGTCACGTCATCCATCTGGAAAAACCGGATGAGGTGATCTTCGAACACCGCCGTTTTCTGGAAAGGGTCGATAAACTGCTGCGCCCTGAACCACCGGAGGACACAGGTCAATACGGTGTTCTGCTGGATTAATCCTGTGTTGCTCAGGCCAGCAGCGACAGAATCTGTTGGGATAACGCATTGGCCTGCGCCTGCAAAGCAAGTCCTGCCTGGCGTTTTATCTGTTCCTTGGACAATTCACTGATCTGGGCGGCAAAGTCGGTATCGGCAATACGCGAGCGGGCTGCGGTCTGGGATTCCGAGACCGCTGACAGATTACGAATGCTGGACTCAAAACGATTCTGAATCGCACCCAGTGAGGCCCGATAACTGTCGATCCGGTTCAGGGCAGAGTCCACGGTATTGACCGACGCCTGTGCCAGCTCTGCGCTAGCGGCGCTGATGTTGGCGAGGGTGCCGGTGGCCTGGACGTTATCTTCCTGCAGTGCATTCAACCCTGCCACTGCCTGGTCCGCCCCGCCAAAGGTCAATGTGGCATCGGCACTGACAGTAACCTCACCGGTGATTCTTAAGTCCTGGAAGGCGTCACTGAAGCGGTTTTCGGCACCGGCGAACAAACGGTTACTGACCGCGGAGGAGGCGGTGCTGACAACAATGTCGCGGCCGTCACCGGCCCGCAGTTCCAGCTCACCCTGATTGTTGGTGGAGGCGGTGACACCGGTTTGGTCGCTCTTGGCATTGATGGCCGCGGCAAGACTGCCGCCGGCATCGTTTTCCTCAAACCGGGCGGGGCCAATCGCCACACCGTTAATGCTCAGGTCGCCGTTGCTGATGGCACCGGATGCGACGTTGGTGGCCGTATTGTTGTTCACTGTGCCGCTGATGTCATCGGATTGCAGAGTGCCGGCATTGAACCCGGTGCTGGCGGTGGCATAGACGGAGGCCAGCCCACTGCCTTCGGTATCGCGCAGGGTATTGATGCGCTCGGCAATGGACTTGGCCAGGCCGGCACCATAGTTGAGGCTGGTAGGATCGGTGAGACTGCCGGTGTCGGCGATGGTGTTGAGGCTACCGCCATTCCCGTTACCGGCAATGTTGACCGCCGCTTCATTGCCCACCTGGATGGTCAATTCGTTGATGGGGGCGGTGTCGGCATCGCCTGCCTGCAGGCCCTGACTGCCAAGATCGTTACTGCCCAGCTGAGTGCGGCTGCCGGTGGACTGAACTGTACCGGGTAAACCGCCGAGGCTGGCACTGCGCGCATCAAAACCCCGCAGGGTAACCACCTCACCGGCATTGGCCCCCACCTGATACTGTTGATCGGTCAGCGAACCATCCAACACCTTGCGGCCGTTGAAGGTGGTGGTTTCTGCAATGCGATCCACCTCGCTGGTGAGTTGATCGATTTCTTTTTGAATAGAGCTGCGGTCGGAAGAGGAGAGGCTGCCGTTTGCCGCCTGCAGTGACAGATCGCGAATACGCTGCAGGGCGGTGGTGGTTTCTTCCAGGGCGCTTTCGGTTGTCTGTGCCAGAGAGATGCCGTCGTTGGCGTTGCGGCTGGCGGTATTGAGGCCGTTGATCTGGGCACTGAAGCGATTGGCAATGGCTAAGCCGGCAGCATCGTCCCGGGCACTGTTGATGCGATTGCCCGCCGCCACTTTTTCCAGAATCCGGTTGAGATTGGTTTGAGTCTGGCTCAGTTGGCGCAGACCCACCAGTGATGTCAGGTTGGTGTTAATGTTCTGCGGCATGACATAGTCCTCCTCAACCCTAAACTATACGCCTGCCACAACTGGATGAATATTAATCAAATTAGGCTGTTTATAACGATTTCTTTCCAACGTACAGGATTAAAGGCCAGTGGATGTCACGGGCTTGGTCGGTGTCACCCCAGGCTTTTGCCAGGGTTTCCCAGTGAATTTCGATGGGGTTCTGACCCTGTGCTTTCTGATATTGTTTAACCGCTGACCAGGTGTTCAGGTAGCCGATCAGATGACTGAATTGCCAGGTGGCCTGCATGAAGAACTCTTGCGTCGGCACACGGGGATAGGGGAAGTGGATGCGGGTGTAGCCATTATCCAGCAGGGCTCGCTCCGGGGGCCAGTAGGGTCCTACCACCTGACTGTGAAAATGTTCGATAACACTGTCCAGCTCGGTACCGGTGTACAGTAGTTGGTAGCCCCAGGCGGCCAGTATGCCGCCGGGTTTCAGTACCCGCTCCACCTCGGCAAAGAACGCGTCGTGGCGAAACCAGTGAATGGCCTGGGCAACGGTCACCAGATCAACGGTGCCGTCGTCAGCCTGGATCTGCTCGGCCGGCGACACGTGGTAGGTGACATTGGCACAGGGCTCAGCCTCGCGAATCTGGGCTGCGCTGGCATCGCTGGCGTGCACCTGGGAGAAGTGTGTGGCCAGCGTCCGCGATGCCTGGCCATTGCCACAGCCTATGTCAAAAGCCAGCTCATTGGTGGGGGTGAGCCGGGCAAGACAGGCGTAGAGTTCGGTGGGGTATTGTGGTCGAAAGCGTTTGTAGCCGTCGGCTGCGGTGGAAAAGTAATCTTTGAACTCTGCCATGCCTTGCTTCATCCTCAGTGTGGGTTGTTACATCAAGTCCACTCCGCATTCCAGTTGCTCGAACCAGGCCAGAAAGGCGGCGACTTTGTCTTTGCCGATAAAGGCCTTGCCGTGCTGGGGCACGATCATTTCAATATCCAGTGTGCGGACGTGATTGACCCAGATTCTACAGGCCTTGTTGCAGGCCATATAGCGTTTATGGAAGCCTTCCATCAGGGGAATATGATCATCCATGTCAGCCACCGGTTCGTGATCCTGCCCCGGGGTCATGGCGGCACCCACATCACCGGAGAACAGTATTTTGCTCACCGGATCGTAAAAATGGAAGTTGCCCACGGAATGCAGAAAGTGCGCGGGTACGGCCACGATGGCCGATTTCCCCAGGCGAATTTTTCCGCCTTCGTCCGGTATTTCCACCATCCGATCCATTAGTGATTTATTCATTTTGCCGGACACAAAATCGGAAACAAGGTGGGGCAGGAATCTGGCCCACAGCCGTGAGGTCACGACTTTGCACTCTGAATGCATCAGCCAACGGGGCAGGGAGGTAATGATATCTGGGTCCTGATGTGAGGCAAACACGTAGCGCAAGTCGGATTTGACGTTCAGGTGTTTGGCCAGCTCTATGGACAGTGGGGTAAAAGTGAGCTCGCCACCGGGGTCAAACAGCGCCGCTTCACCGTGATCGACAATGACCATCTGGTTGCTGGGAATGGCCTCACCGGCCACCAGATCGGTGAAAAACAGGACGCGATGCTCATCGTCATTGAATAAGGTTTGAACTTTCTGGCTCATGTCAGGCTACCTATGGATACAGATAGCGCTATTCTACGGGGGTAAAATCCCCCACCCGTGATATGGGTCAATATCCCGGTGGCTGCCTTGAATAGATCATGATCAACTGCGGCAGGCCGCTGGTAGAAACTCTGTGGACAGTGAGGTGCGGTTGTCACCTACGGCCTGCATCCCGGGGGGAATTTCATCATGGCCGCAAATCCACGATACCGGGCTGGCGGGGCTGTTGGTGACGATCAAGGGGCGCAGAGTCAACACTTTGTCCTGCATGCCGGCGTTGACTTTGTTTCCCATGGTGATGTGGATCGCACCGCTGTCCACTGCAACGCTTGTAACGTAGTGACCAATAATATACTGCGACGGCGGTACACCCGCCTGCTGGTTGTCCTTGGGAAAACGGCCTTTGCTGCGATAATACTCGATAACATTGGGTTTCAACTCTCCCACCAAAGCCAGTGCTTCCGCTACTTTGGCCCGTGACACGTATACCTGGTACGCCGGTAGTGAAACCGATGCCAGAATACCGATGATGGCCACAACGATCATCAACTCGATTAATGTAAACCCTGATTGATTATGCATTGTTGGTTCTCCTAAACCATGGCGCCCAATGCGAAGATGGGCAGGTAGTACGCGATGATAAGCCCGCCGATCAACACAAACAGAAAGGCCTGCAGGAAGACGGTAAACGAGGTTCTGAATTCTGTTAACGCGGTGATCAATTGGGTGGGTGCCTGATGTAAATGGTAAGCAAGTTCAGCGCTGAAGGTGTCATTTTTTTTAGCATACGACAGCAGCCTGTCCGTTGCCGCGGGCATGCCCCCGGCGCCGGCCTCAGGCTGACGGCAACCGGCCAACCTGTAGGCGTGGGTTGCAGCCTCGTCTGCCGACATGCCTCCCCGCATCAGTAGATCGATGTACGCCAGCAGGATGTAGGTATTGGTGATGGACAGGATACGGCGGCCTCCCCAAAGCCAGGCGGGGGAGACGTTGCAGTAACGAAAGCCGGAGAGGTCCACATAAAGCCGGTACAGCGCCAGGCTCAGGCTGCCCAATGCGATGCCCGTCATTGTCAGCGCACCGAGCCCCCACAGCGCGCCTGGTCCAAGCATAAAGGCTGTGAGCTGGGGCAGTTCGTGTTCAAACTCAAGAAAAACAGCGTACAGGTTTCCCGCTACGTTGGTTTTAAAGATGGCGAAGACGACGAAGGCAATCAGCAGTAATGCCGCAAAATACGTGAAGGAACTGCGTAAGCTCAGCAGGTGGGCATTGATTTCCTGATCGATCTGATGTCGGTATCCATTGTAGGTGACAATGATATCACCGGTGGCACCATGGGATTTGACCGCGGCGATGATCTTGAACAGCGAGCCGTAGCCGCTGTTTGTCAATGCTCCCTGGTTGGTTTTGATGGCGTTGACCGCGGTGCGGATCGAATCGTCTCCGTTTGCAGCAATGCGATCCAGTGCGGACTGCAACCGAAAGTCGGGGCGCGTTGCCAGAAACGCAAGCTGTCTGCCAACGAATTCCAGTGCCTGTTGGATAGGTTGTTTCAACATGGGTGGCGCATCCTTATTGCTTGCAAAGAGTGGTTAACAGCTCTTTTTTTATCGTGTTGTTGGGGAGGGCCTCGTGTTTAACCCGCGGGTGACTGGCGTAGCCGCATAGCCATACCACGCTGCCGCCGCTGGGCATTGCGTAAGGAGTGATGCTAAGGGTGCCGTTAATGCCCGTTGTCGTTGGGCTGGTGAAGGTGAACCAGTAGGCGGTGCCATCAAAGCCATGATCTGTCATATTCAGATTCTGGAATTCGTCGGTGTTTGCAATCCTGTTAATATAGCGATCCGTGAGGGGCTGGTCCGGTAAAGTGCCGTGGTAGGCGTAGTGTTCGTGTACGAAGGATTTGAAACCGGTCAGGAAAAAATAGAATTCAGCCAGCTTGGCTTTATTGAAAAGCTGGCTGGCCTGAGCCAGGATAATGGACGCCAACACAATGATCAGCCCGGCGGTGGCAACGATGTTGAACATCTCGCGAAATTCAAAATCGTGCAGCAACCGGTGGGATCCTTCCTGTACTTTCATCAGCCACTCATTTTCAGATGTCCAGTAGCCACTGGATAAAGAGTTTTGCCACAAAGCCGAGCATTCCCAGGGTCAACACCAAAAACAGAATAAAGGTGCCGAAGCGCCCGGCTTTGGATTCCCGTGCCAGTTGCGCAACGATAAACACCATATACAACATGAACGCGGCCAGCCCGACGCTGAGCCCAAAGGAGGCTATCTCCTGCTCGGTGTAACCCAGAAACGTATTCACGGCAGACCCTGGGTGCGCAGTGGTAGCGCGTCGGCCCGCACGGAATCGCGATAGGCATGCCAGCTGGCGTGCCCCAGTACAGGCACCACGATCACGCTGCCGGCCAGCCCCAGCAGGCCCAGCAGGGAGCTGAACATGATCAGGATTGCCCACAGGGCCATGGGCAGGGGGTTCTGCATCACCACCTTCCAACTCACCAGCACCGCCTCCAGGATGGGGATTTTACGGTCCAGCAAGAGGGGCAGGGTAACCACGGTGGATGCGAATACGGGGGCCGCCAACGCCACTCCCAGCATCCACCAGAATTCAAACACATGGTTGTCGCCGGCCAGTACAACGTAGCGCAAAAAATCCAGGGGCTGCTCCACCGGGTGGGGTGAAAACAAGGTGATGAACGCCGCCGAGGTCAGCACCCAGCCGGTACCGGACAAACACAGCAGCAAGCCAAAGCGTACCAGCCGCCAGTCATGATGAGGGGTGCCGCGCCAGCTCCACCAGGTGCGAAACACCAGCCCCAGGCTGACCGGTTGTTGGTTTTCCAGGGCCCGGCTGACAGCGTACAAACCAACCGCCACCACGGGCGCAACGGCGAGGAATCCGGTAAAGGCGCCGGCCAGCAGCCAGAACTCATCGAAGGCGATCACCAGCAGCAGAAAACCGAACAGGGATACACCCAAGCCGTGCAGCAGGCCGATGAGGGGGGCTTGCTTGAAATCCTGCCAGCCTTTCTGCAGCCAGCGCCAGGGTGCGTCCAGCGGCAGGGTCTGTATTTCTACCTGGGGCGTGTGGTGACGGGTCATTGCTCAACCCCTGCCATCAGTTGCCAGCGGAATCGGAGCTGATGCCGCCGTATTGCTGGGCCGCAATAGGGAAGCAATCCTTGATGGTGACTTTCCCCTGCAGCAGATTGCCTTTGGAGTACTCGTTGAAATGGCAGGTGTTGGTCAGTGGATCATAGTTTTCCACCCACAGATTATCGTCCTTCCAGGTGGCGGCAATGTGTAATTGGCCCTCAGGTACGTGGATGGTCATGACGCCACCATAGCGTTTTACGAACACCTGCTGGAAGTGAAAGTAATAGGCCAGTGATCCCACCAGAAGTACCGCTGCACAACCTATAAGCGCTGGTTTCCAGTGCTCCATCTTGGCGAAAAAAACCAGCACGCCGATGGCGATGGCAATAACAATAAACCAGTAAAAATAGGTAATCATGGAGCCCTCTTGAAATTGTTGTTGTGCGGATGCCCTATTGAAACACATTTTCTCGGTTTGCTTTACCGTTGTGCGTTTTGTTGCGGTTCAATGGGGCGGGATCAGTAGCCGGAATGTTGACAAAACTGGAGTGTGCGTCTGAAATTTGATCAAGCAGGTGGCATTTTAGCTAGTTTGATTAGGTAGATATTACAACAGACACCGCAAATGGGCGTAAGCCAATCTAAAAAACCAGCCGTGTGGGACGTTTATTGCGTTCAATCCCGTAAAAGGGAGGATTTTCATCAATTTTTATTCGAATACAGGCTCGTTCTCCGGTATATTGCGCACCATTTCCTGTCCAAACCATAGAGAAGCAAGATGACTGATTTAGCACAATATCGAAATATAGGTATCTTCGCTCACGTTGACGCCGGTAAGACCACCACAACTGAGCGAATCTTGAAGCTGACCGGTAAGATCCACAAGACCGGTGAAGTGCATGACGGTGCGGCCACCACCGACTTTATGGAGCAGGAACAGGAACGCGGTATTACCATCCAATCGGCGGCCACCACCTGTTTCTGGAAAGACCACCGCTTCAATATCATCGATACCCCAGGACACGTTGACTTCACCATCGAAGTATACCGTTCACTGAAAGTTCTGGACGGCGGGGTTGGTGTATTCTGTGGTTCCGGCGGGGTAGAGCCCCAGTCTGAAACCAACTGGCGTTATGCCAACGAGTCTGAAGTGGCTCGTATTATATTTGTGAATAAGCTTGACCGGATGGGTGCGGATTTCCTGCGGGTGGTGAAGCAGGTGGAAGACGTGCTGGGTGCTCACCCATTGGTGATGACGCTGCCTATCGGCCGTGAAGACGAGTTTGTGGGTGTGGTTGACGTATTGAACCAGAAAGCGTTCGTTTGGGATGATTCCGGCCTGCCTGAAAATTACGAAGTGAAAGACATCCCGGAAGACATGGTTGATCTGGTGGCGGAATACCGCGAGAAGATGATCGAAACCGCCGTGGAGCAGGATGATGACCTGATGGAAGCCTATCTGGAAGGGGAAGAGCCCTCCCTGGAAGACATCAAGCGCTGCATCCGCAAAGGCACCATTAACCTGGATTTTTTCCCCACCTTCTGTGGTTCCGCTTTCAAGAACAAAGGTATTCAATTGGTTCTGGATGCCGTGGTGGATTACCTGCCCAGCCCCACTGAAGTTGAGCCTCAGCCCCTGACCGACGAAGAAGGCAATGAAACCGGTGAAGTGGCCACGGTTGATCCGAAAGAGCCTCTGCGCGCCCTGGCGTTCAAAATCATGGATGATCGGTTCGGTGCCCTGACCTTTATTCGTGTCTACTCCGGGGTAATTGAAAAAGGCGACACCATCCTCAATTCATTCACCGGTAAAACCGAGCGAGTGGGCCGCATGGTTGAGATGCACGCCAACGACCGTAACGAAATCAGCAAGGCCCAGGCCGGTGACATCATCGCCGTCGTGGGTATGAAAAACGTGCAGACCGGTCATACCCTGTGTGATCCAAAGCACCCCTGCACACTGGAAGCCATGGTGTTCCCGGATCCGGTTATCTCTATCGCGGTATCGCCCAAGGACAAAGGCGGCTCTGAGAAGATGGGTATCGCAATCGGTAAAATGGTGGCGGAAGATCCGTCGTTCCAGGTTGAAACGGATCAGGAAACCGGCGAAACCATTCTTAAGGGAATGGGTGAACTGCACCTGGACGTTAAGGTGGATATCCTCAAGCGCACCTACGGTGTTGAACTGGTGGTGGGGGCCCCTCAGGTTGCCTACCGTGAAACCATCACCCAGCCGGTTGAAGATTCCTACACCCATAAGAAGCAGTCTGGTGGTTCCGGTCAGTTCGGTAAGATCGATTACCGTATCAAGCCCGGTGAGCCCAATACCGGCCTTACCTTTACCTCCACTGTGGTGGGCGGTAACGTACCCAAGGAATTCTTCCCGGCCATCGAAAAAGGTTTCAAGTTGATGATGCAAGAAGGCCCGCTGGCCGGCTTCCCCATGCTGGATGTGGACATCGAGTTGTATGATGGTAGCTACCACGCGGTTGACTCCTCTGCCATCGCCTTTGAGTTAGCGGCAAAAGGTGCCTATCGCCAGTCCATGCCGAAGGCCGGCCCGCAGTTGCTGGAGCCTGTTATGAAGGTGGACGTGTTCACTCCGGAAGATCACGTGGGCGATGTGATTGGTGACCTTAACCGTCGCCGTGGCATGATCAAGGATCAACAGGCAGGTACCATGGGTGTGCGCATCAAGGGTGACGTTCCGCTGGCAGAAATGTTCGGCTACATTGGCCAGCTGCGTACCATGACCTCTGGCCGTGGCCAGTTCTCCATGGAGTTCTCACACTACGCGCCTTGTCCGCACAACGTGGCAGAAGAAGTGATTGCAGCGGCCAAAGCCAAGAAGGCCGCCAAATAAGCCAGTGTGATCTTCACCACAAAAAAGCCCCGCAGTTGCGGGGCTTTTTTGTGGTCTGGTGTTTTCCCCGCTCAAGGTCGTTATACTGAAACGGCGCCGCGAAACGGTTCAACGTTCCGGTGTGAATGTTTTGTGAATGTATTCTTCTATAAAAAATTAATGGAATAAACAATATGAAAAAGTGGAGCTTGGGTGTCGTCCTGGCACTGACTATCAGCAGTGTTGTGCAGGCGGCTACGTTAACGGCGGATTCGGTTACCGGTATTCAAAGTGTGATGGAAGCGGCCGTTAATGGCGATATTATCGAAGTTCAGCCTGGATACTACACCGAAAATATCGACTTCCTTAACAAGGCGGTTGAATTGGTTGCGGTTGCAGGGCCGGGACAAACCATAATTGATGGCAACGGCGCCACTACCGTCAAGATTCAGGGATTGGCTACGATTCGTGGTTTCACCATTACCGGCGGCTATGCCAGCTTTGGGGCCGGCATGGAAGTGAAAGGCTCGGGGACACTGATTGAAGGGAATGTCTTTACCGGCAACCAGCAGGGAGCCGGCGGGTATGGGGCTGCCATTGGCGGCAACGCTGCCAGCCCGATTATTGATGGCAATATATTTCGTGACAACAGCAGCGATATGCAGTTTTTATCCGGCGTGGTGAGCTTTATTAATGGTTCACAGCCGGTGATTTCCAATAATATTTTTGAAAACAATCAAAGCCGCGCCATCAACCTGACTCTGCCCACGGGCAACAAGGCGTTGGTGGTCAATAACACCCTGGTGGGTAATGCCACGGGCATCTATGTGGATCGCCGTGTGAACGCGGGGGCCATTGAAATTCGCAATAACATTGTGGTCGGCAATGATGCAGGATTGCACATGCAGTTCGGCAGCGACGAGAACAATCCGCTGATTACCCATAATCTGTTTTGGAATAACCTGGTCAACTATTTTGATTTGGCGGATCAAACCGGGCTCAATGGCAACCTGATTGCCGACCCGTTGTTCATAAATAACCAATATCAGATCAGCAAGGATTCTCCCGCCATTGATGCCGGTACCGATGTGAACGCACCTGATCACGATTTTCGTGGGGTGGCGCGGCCTCGTGATGGGGATAAAGATGGTGTGGCCATTACCGACATCGGTGCCCAGGAAGGCGGCAGTGTTGGATTGGGATTGTTGGTGTTGGGATGGCTGGGCTTTTTCAGGCGCCTTCTTCAGGCGCCTTCTTCCCGTAGTTTGGTTCTGACATTCATCAGCAACTGGCCGTACATATTGGTACCGCGGCGATCCCGGCCACAGCCCCAGTAGTAATCATAGAGATTGTTTTCCACCAGGCGCTTGTCCTGCGTTTCCTGTAACACCCGGGCAACGTCCGGGTAAGTTTTGCATTTGGTGTAAAGCGCCCGTGTCATATACACCACTTTTACCTTACTCCAATCGGCGCGACGTTTTTTCAAACGCCGTCGCCCCAGTTTGCGGGCCTGTTTGGGGCTGTCTGCCATGCGGATTTTTTCCTGATAGTCCGCGTCTTCAAATTTCATGGCCTGGTAGTAGTGTTCCACGGTGGGCCATTGTTTATCTTCCAGCGTGAAGGGATGGTGTGACCACGCTCCCAGGGGCTCGTCGGCGTCGCTGCGGGAGAAATACAAGGCATTGACATCCGCTTCTGCAAACAGTCCACCTGACATAATTAGCGATTCCCCCAGATAGCGGCCACGGCTCGGTCGTTACCCAGTGTACCCACTACCAATCCCAACAAACCCAGCAGGCCAAACACCAGTACCGGAAAGTAATACCCCATATCGTCACCGGGATTCATTGCCATCACCAACAGAGCCAGAGCGGTGAATACCAGGCTGATAAAAATCAGTATTTTGCGATGGGATGGCTTGTAGGTGTAAGCGCTCTCACCGGATTCGAGTGCGTTCAATAAGGGAGAGAACAGGGCTCGCAATGCTTGTTTCATAGGATTGGATTCATCATGTTTTCTTAATGGTGTTGCCTGACAATGGGGCAGTGTACCTTCATCCTGCCCGGGTCGCTACAAACCGGAGCCTGTATATTCTTTGCAAAATTTCCATTCAGCGTGTAATTCCTGCGCTCAAAGTCGGGTTTGAATTTTTTTAGTGCTTGGGCGATGGAAAGATATCGTTTTGATATCAGTCGGTTACAGTCAAACGGTTAATCTTGGCATGATCTTCGCTGGTTTTACCGTGCGGTTTTTAATACAGGAGTTTTGTTATGTCTTTCACCGATGCTGTAAAAGAGAAACTGAATGCGCAGATCGAGTTGTGGGAGAAGCAACTGGATGAGCAAAAGGCCAAGTTGAAGTCGGAGCTGGCGGATGCCAAAAACCAGGAGGCGGAAAGCTCTGTTCGTGAAGAAGCAAAGAAATCGATCGAAAACAACATTGAGTTACTGCAGCATAAGATTGAAGAGGCCAAGGACAGGCTTACCGACGCTGTGGATTCTTAACCGTTGCCGTGTAAACCACGCAGCCTTACAACACATACTATGTCACATCTCCAAAAACAAAAGGTGAGCCCGGGGCTCACCTTTTTTATTCGCCTGCCTTTAATGTCAGAAATGCCAGAAGCTCAGGCCTTGGCGAACAAGCGCTGCAAAAGGCCGGGTTTTTTCTGGGCATCCAGCGCCCGCTGATCAGCGCTTTCCTGTTTCGCCAGATCGGCCTGTTCACCAAATACGGGGGTGCCAAGAAAGGCGCAGTCCATAACGGTTTTGCCCATCAGGGTCCCCACCACCTTGCCTTGCAGCTTTTGGTCCTTATCCACCTGGCCACGGTAGGTCAGGGTCATAGGTACCGGTTTGGTGAGTTTGCATTTCCACACCAGGCTATCGCCGTTCTCAATCTTTCCATCCAATACCATTTGATTGCCGTGTTCTTCATTAAGCACATGGCCGTTGAGTGCAGCGCCACTGGATGCCAGCACCAGACGGCTGAATTGGTCACCCACCGGAGATTTGATGGTAATGTCCCAGACATTATCAACCCGGTCTATGGGTACCGCTTCGATGGGGCCAAGTTCCGCCTGGGTGGCAGTCATATCGTAGAACATCTGGCACTCTTCATCAGAGAAGCCCAGGTTTTTCAGATCATCAAATGAACTCTTAAAAATTTGCAGCCCACTGGTATCGTCTGTCATCACGGTGTTCATTTGCGCTGCCACGGATTCCACCGACATGTCCACCGGCATCGCCGCACTGGAGGCCATGACGATACGAGAGAACTTGCCACCGCCCACGGAAAATATTTCGCGGCTGATATCGCACTGCTCATGGCATAGGTAAGCCACCACCGGTGCCAGTTTTTCCGGTTGAAAATCCTGTTCCAGGTGATCGCGAAACCCACCTTGTGGCAGTAGTGCCGACAGGCGGGTGAAGGCGGCCGGCATAATCACATTGACATTGATGTTGTGGTCCACACCCAGTAAGCCGGCATTGCGTGACAGGCCGATCAAAGCAGCTTTCATGGAGGGGTAGGTGGTTTGCGGACTAAAACCCAGCACGGAATCCGATGACGTGTTGATGATGCGGCCGTAGTTCTGTTTTTTCATGTGGGGCCAGGCCGCGCGCATGGTGTTGACCGCGCCCATCACGTGGACACCCAGGTGAAGATCGATTTCCTCGCGGTCGATGTCAGGAAAAACGCCGGTGCTGGCAATGCCTGCATTGTTGATCACGATATCGATACGCCCCCAGTTTTCAAGCGCCGTATCCACCATGCGCTGGGCATTTTCAAACTTGGATACATCGTGCCCATCGGCAATGGCTTTGCCTTTACCCAGTGCGTTTATCTTGTCTGCAGCGGCACTGGCCACTTTGGAGCTGGGCTTGCCATCGTAGCCGAAGGTACCACCGCCCAGATCATTGACAATGACATTGGCACCACGTTCTGCCAGGTATTGCGCATACGCAAAACCCAGTCCACCGCCTGCACCCGTGACAATGGCCACCTTGCCGTTGAATTCAAATGACATCTTGTTCTCTCCCGGTGTGTTCTTTTTTGTTTGTGTGTTGTGTCGGTGTTGGTTTGAGTCCAATGGCTTATTAGTATACGATGTATACCAAAAAAGAACAGTCCTGTTTTTGAAATCTGACACGGCCGATGAAAAACAAGAACTTAACCATTGATCCCAAATAAATAATCACAGGTAAACACCAGTGCAGGAGCTGCCATGCCAGACTTTAACAAACCATCCATCATTGACGTAAACGGGGTTAAGCTGGCCGTTTATGAACAGCGTCCTCAAGGTGTGGCAAAACCTTGGCCCCTGATACTGTGTCATGGTATGCCGGAGTTGGCTTATTCCTGGCGGCACCAGTTTGAGCCCCTGGCGGCGGCGGGCTTCCATGTTATTGCGGTGGACATGCGGGGAGTGGGACATTCCCAGGTGCTGCCGGATAAAACCGATTACACCCTGGCCAAGCGCCTGGGGGATATGTGTGGATTACTGGATCATTTTGATTATCAGCAAGCTGTTTTTATCGGCCACGATTTTGGCGGTACCATTGTGTGGGGGATGGGCCTGTATTATCCGGAGCGGGTGAAGGCATTGTGTGCCTGTAATTCCCCGTTTGCGGACATGCCTATGAATCCCCTGGATTTATATAATCAGTTGTACGGCCCGGACAACTATTTCGCCTATTTCCAAACGCAAGACTGTGAGGCCAAGTTTAATGAGGATCCGGCGCGGACATTTCGGTTTTACGCCCGCCGGGATACCGGGCAGGGCACCAATCTATCCCGCAGCCGCCAGCATGATGCTGAAAGCATTGCCCACGTGCATTGGATTCATGATGATGAGTCCACCTGGCCCGGAGAAGTACTGCTGAGTGATGAAGAGCTGGACTATTATGCCAGCGCCTATGGCGCCACCGGTTTTGGGGGAGCGTTAAATTGGTATCGGTGTTTGCCGTTGGATTACGAACATCAAAAGCGGGTTTACCCTGATGGCTTACCCACCATCACTGTGCCGGTGTTGGCGGTTGGATCAGAGCTGGACTTTATTGCTGCCCACCATTTTTACAATTTGCTGGACGGCTATTGCAGTGATTGGAAGAAAGTGGTTATCGAAAACGCCGGCCACTGGACTCAGCAGGAGCAACCACAAGCATTGAATGCGGTGTTGTTGGAATGGTTGCAAACAGTTGCTCCGTAGCGCTTTTGGAGAGCGGTGGGGAGCGATTCCCAGTGGGCACCGAACACCGGTTTAAAGGTGGGCTCGGTGGCGCGCCCCAGTTGCTCCCGGATTTTCAGAGCGTGGGCTGCCATACTGCAGATCGCGCAATCCCCCATCGTAGACAAACCAGACACCCTTACCGGCCTTCACATTCATGGATTAGTCTGTATCGTCGGCCTGGGCCAGGGGCCAGCCCCCCAAGGCCTTCCATTTGTTGATGACCCAGCAGAAAAACTCCGCGGTTTTCACGGCGTCGTAAATGGCGGAATGGGCCTCTGCATTACTGAATGAAATGTGGGCGGCCCGACAGGCCTTGGCTAACACGGTCTGGCCCACGGCAACGCCGCCGATGGTGGCGGTGTCAAAGCAGGAGAAGGGATGAAAGGGGTTCCGTTTAATGCCGTTGCGGGCTACGGCGGCATTAACAAAATCGCGATCGAAGAACGCATTGTGACCCACCAGAATGGCGCGGGTGCAGCCTTCTTCCTTCATGGCGCACCGCACAGCACGAAAGATGCTTTTGATGGCCTCCATTTCATGCACGGCACCGCGAAAGGGGTGATAGGGGTCAATGCCGGTAAAATCCAGTGCCGCCTGCTCAATGTTGGCGCCCTCAAAGGGAGTCACATGGTGGTGTATCTGCTGGCCGGGTTCCAGATTGCCGTTTTCATCCATGTCCAGGATGACGGCGGCAATTTCCAGCAGAGCGTCGGTTTGGTGATTGAAACCGCCGGTTTCCACATCGATCACCACAGGGAGGTAGCCACGAAAGCGCTTGGCGAGGCTAGGGGTATGGTCAGTCATGGGGTACTTTCTTATGCATTTGGCGAAATGCTAACGTACCGGGGTGGCCATCACAAATGTTTTACCCCTCTGGGCTGAGAAATGCGCTCCTTATGCCAGGAAAGTGCTCAAGATTTCACATTTTGTACCGATAACTTCCTTGTATAAGTCCGAGTATTGGCTGGAAACGGGTATATGTTGCGTAACCTCTTGATTGGTCTGATCGTTTTGATGTCGACGCCGGCACTGGGCCACACCTATGCGGCGCGGGTGGATGAGGCAGTGTGGCATCTGGATCCATCCCCGCTGAAGTGCCGGTTGTGGCAGGCAGTGCCCAACTACGGAGATGCGGTGTTTGAAGTGGCCGCCGGAGAATCCCTGCGCTTTTATATGGATTTATATCGACCGGTGTCCAAGGCCGGGCAGGCGAAGATGGTGATCGAGGCCCCGGAGTGGCGGGATGGACTGACACCCCGCAGTATCGGTACCACCTCGTTCAAACGGGGGCGGCGCCCCATTGAATTGGCGGAAGAAGTGGCCAGTGAACTGCTGGCTGAGTTGCAGGTGGGCATGACGCCTTCTTTTGTGCACCCGGGGTGGTACGGTAAACACGATATTTCCGTCGGGGTATCGGCGGTGAATTTCCAGAATGCCTATTTGGGGTATGTGTCCTGTGTGGCGGGCTTGTACCCGGCCGGTTACGACGAGCTGCAGCAGACCTACCTGCACTTTGAGACCAACAAATACGGTATCAAGGGCGCGCTGAAGGAACGCCTGGATTTGATTGCCGGTTATGTCGCCATCGACAACAGCGTGAAAAAAATCTACATCGACGGTCATACCGACAGCCGCGGCCGCCGGGGCCACAACTGGGAGCTTTCCCGCCTGCGGGCGGATGCCGTGCAGCGCTATCTGGAAGAGAAAGGGGTTTATCCGGACATGATTGAGATGCGTTACCATGGCGAAGGCAGCCCCGCCAAAAAGAACACCAGCCAGAGTAATATGGCGTTTAACCGCAGAGTCCTGGTGCGCCTGTACCGCTGACATAATCCTGTCTTCAGGCGGTAGGAAAATACGCCCCCGATCGGGTACAATACGCGCCTTTCTCAATTTCCATCACATCAGTCCTGAAGGTCTAAGGGTTTACGCATGTCTGACATCAAAAAGGTGGTTTTAGCCTATTCTGGCGGCTTGGATACCTCGGTTATCGTAAAGTGGCTTCAAGAAAGCTATCAGTGCGAAGTGGTTACATTCACCGCAGACCTGGGGCAGGGTGAAGAGGTAGAGCCGGCCCGTGCCAAGGCCCAGGCCATGGGCATCAAGGAAATCTACATTGAAGACCTGCGGGAAGAGTTTGTCCGGGATTTTGTGTATCCCATGTTCCGCGCCAACACCATCTATGAGGGTGAGTACCTGCTGGGAACCTCCATTGCGCGGCCATTGATTGCCAAGCGCCTGGTGGAAATCGCCGAAGCAACCGGTGCTGATGCCATCTCTCACGGCGCCACCGGCAAGGGTAATGATCAAGTGCGTTTTGAGCTGGGTGCCTACGCGCTGACCCCCGGCATACAAGTCATTGCCCCCTGGCGTGAGTGGGATTTGACCTCCCGCGAAACCCTGATGGCCTATGCACAGAAGCATGATATCCCCGTTGATTTCTCCAAAGCCGGTAAAAAATCCCCTTATTCCATGGATGCCAACCTGCTGCATATTTCCTACGAAGGCGGCATCCTGGAAGATCCCTGGGCGGAACCCGAAGAGGATATGTGGCGTTGGTCGGTGAGCCCGGAAGCGGCGCCGGATCAGCCCACCTATATTGAGTTGACCTACGAGAAGGGCGATATCGTTGCCATCGACGGTGAGCAACTGAAAGCCCACGAAGTACTGGAGAAGCTCAACAAGCTCGGCGGCGCCAACGGCATCGGGCGCCTGGATATCGTGGAAAACCGCTATGTGGGGATGAAATCCCGTGGCGCCTATGAAACCCCCGGTGGCACCATCATGATGCGGGCCCACCGTGCCATTGAGTCCATTACCCTGGACCGGGAAGTGGCGCACCTGAAAGACAGTTTGATGCCCAAGTACGCCGAGCTGCTTTATAACGGCTATTGGTGGAGCCCAGAGCGCAAGATGATGCAGGCCATGATCGATGAAAGCCAGTTGGTGGTGAATGGTGTGGTGCGGGTTAAGTTGTACAAGGGCAACGTGACTGTAGTGGGCCGCAAGTCCAGTGATACCCTGTTTGATGATCGCATAGCCACCTTTGAAGACGACGCCGGTGCCTACAATCAACAGGATGCGGAGGGCTTTATCAAACTGAATGCCCTGCGTTTGCGTATTGCCGCCAACAAGGGTCGTAAACTGAAGTAGTCAACCGTCTTGCTAGCGGCTCCAGAAGCGAGAAGCCCCGGCCTCCAAAGGCGGGGCTTTTTTGTGCCTATTTCACTGTCTGAACCACAATCTGTATCTATACTGGACTCATGGATGGAGTATTGTCTTTAATTAACAAACAATTATCTGCAAGTAGGAAACCATGACGAAACAACAGCCCCTTGTCATCGTCTGCGACCCACAGGATACCAACATTGCCTATTACACCGAGGTGATCCAGGCCATGGGCGCTGTTTGCCTGGCCACTTCATTAGGCGGCAATGTGGTGAACCTGGTGGCGAGCCATCAACCGGCTCTGGTAATTCTGGACTCACAGTTGGACGAGCCCGATGGTTACCAATTACTGAACTTGCTGAAATCCGGTAAAAAGAGCAAGCACATTCCCGTGCTGTTCGTGGCGGGCAATTTGTCAGAACGTAAAATGTGTCTCTACGACGATATGTTTGCGCTGGTGGAAGTGCTCGCCAAACCCATCAACGAACAACACCTGCAGCGACATATCAGGCATTACCTGGAACAGTATGAATATCGAATGGAGATCGACGCGCTCTACAGTGAAGAGAAAGCCGATCCGATCGCCAATCATGAGGAAGGTATCCTGGCAAGCAATCAATGCGGGCAAATCATCTTCGCCAACTACGCCGCCGAACAGATTCTGAAAGCCAGTTCCGCGGAGTTGTACGGGGTGTATCTGGAAAGTCTGTTTGAGGAAACCTGTACCCGGGTCAAATCCCGCTGGAATGAACATCCGGTTGCCAAGGTAACCGCCGGCGATCAAATATTGCAGGTGGATAAAGCCATGCTCTGGCGTCGGGATGGGGAGGCAATTTCTGCCAAGTTTGCGGCGGTGCCTTTCGCTTCCGACAAAGGCATTCGCTTATTGTTTGCTTTCAAGCAACTGAAAGACACCCGTGAATCCAAAGATAAACTGGCCAAACTGTCACAGGTGGACCACCTGACCAGCCTGCCGACACGTTCTTTCATCGAGGAGCACATTGATCGTACTGTATTGAAAGCGGGAATCACCGGTTATTACTTCGCTGTGTTGTCGGTGGATCTGGATCATTTTCGCTACATCAACGAAAGCCTCGGCCATGATCGCGGTGATCGCTTGCTGAAGGCGGTTGCCGATCGTATTTACGCACTGGTGCGACGGGATGATCAGTTGGCACGCATGGAAGGGGATGAATTTGTGCTGGTGCTGAGCCATATTGATGCCCCGGAAAACGCCGGCATGGTGGCCAACAAAATCATTGACCGGATTCGTGAGCCGTTTTTGATTGACGGGCACGAGGTGTTCACCGGTTGCTCCATCGGGGTCAGCGTTTACCCCACCTGTGGCGACGATGCCAATATCTTGATGAAAAATGCCGAGGCGGCCTTGTCGCGGGCGAAAGCCATCGGCCGCAACAACTATCAATACTATACCGTTGAAATGAATAAGCTGCGGGTTGAACAGATGCAACTGGAGTATGAGTTGCATCAGGCACTGGAGCAAAAGCAGTGGCGCATACAGTATTTGCCTGTCACCACCCGTGATCGTAATAAGGTGGTGGCCTGCGAAGTCCGGTTGACCTGGGTTCATCCGACAAAAGGTGAGATCCCGCTGGAGGCGTTTCTGTCCCAGGCGGAGGAAGCCGGATTGGCTCCCACCCTGTTTCGCTGGCTGTGGCAGCAGGCGTTGAATCGCTTTGATCAGTTACCGGATGACAGCAAAGCCAAGGTTCGATTGATCATGCCCACATCGCCGGCCATTCTGTTGCAGGAAGGGGGGGTGGACTGGGTGATCAACGCTATTGCCCGGGTTGGACTTAATTCCGACCAGATTTTCATAGAGCTGCCGGAAAGCTATTATACGTTGCGCCACAGCCAGCACGGCGAGGTGCTGAATGAATTGTGCCGTAACGGCTTTAATCTGATTCTGGACAGCTTTGGCACCGGCTTTGCCCCGTTGAACCTGCTGAAAGAAGTACCCTATACTTTGGTGAAATTAAGCGAATCCTTTATTGCCGCCTGTGAGGTGTCCAAAACCGACCAGGCCATAATTAAAGGCGTGGTGGATATGGTGCACCAGTTGGGTATTCAGGTGCTGGCAACAGCGGTGGATACACCGGTTCAGCAGACGTTTTTGGAAGCAGTAGGCTGTGACTGGTTAAGCGGTGAAGCCATTGATCGTGATCTGGAGCAGACACCACAGAAGCTGGATGATATGGGGATCTTTGTGTTCCCGGGTTGAGGTCTATGCGTATTTTACACACCATGATTCGAGTAGGGGACCTGGAGCAGTCCATCGCTTTTTATACGGAAATATTGGGCATGCAGCTGTTGCGCAGGAAAGACTATCCTGATGGCCGCTTTACCCTGGCCTTTTTGGGCTATGGTAAGGAAAGTGAGCAGGCCTGCATCGAACTGACCCACAATTGGGATACCGGACATTACGATTTAGGCAATGGTTATGGTCACATCGCCCTGGAAGTGGATGATGTTTATAAAGCCTGCGCTGACATCCGGGCCCGTGGTGGTGTGGTGACCCGGGAGCCCGGCCCGATGAAACACGGCAGCACCATTCTGGCGTTTGTTAAAGATCCGGATGGCTATGCAATCGAGTTACTGGGTAAAAAATCCTGAGCCTGGTGTTCTACCGCCTCACAACCATTCGTTGATCCATTGGCCGATTTGCCGAATCTCCGACACACACACTTCATGTCCCATCGGGTAGTGGCTCCAGTCCACCTGATATTGATGTTCCTGTAGCCAGGTCAGAGCCGAGCGTGCGGCCTTTTCCGTGACCATGTCATCGTAATCCCCGTGGGCGATGTGAATCTCCAGGGATTGGTTGGTGCTGCGGGCGGCCTCGTCCAGGGCTTCAGGGTTGGGCAGATAGGTGGAGAGGGCGATCAGCCCCCCCAGCCGGTGAGCACATTGCAGGGCAGTATGATAGGCCACCGCGCCGCCCTGGGAGAAACCGATGAGGATGATGCGTTCGGCGTGGATACCCTGATCCATCTGCTCCTGTATCAGGCGATTGATGGCGCCCCGGGCCTGGTGAAGATGATCCGGATTGATCCGGCGGATTTCCGTTAAGGCCAGAATGTCATACCAGGCCGGCATGATATAGCCACCATTGCAGGTAACGGGAATCTCCGGCGCATGGGGGAAAATAAACCGGATCGCGGCATCGTTCTTGATTTTCAGGTGTGGTACCACCGGCACAAAATCATGGCCGCTGGCACCCAGGCCATGCAGCCAGATAACGCAGGCGTTGGCCGCTTGCTCCGGTTCTGAGATTTCACAGTGCAAGGGTGTCTGGTACAAGTTACAGCCCTTGCGACTTGAATTTGCGCTTGTAGGCTTCTTTTTCGTCCAACGTGATCTGACGGGCTTCTTCTTCCAGCATCACCGGGATGCCGTCGCGCACCGGATACGCCAGCGCACTGGCAAGGCAGATCAGTTCATCTTTTTCGTTATCGTATTCCAGTTTGGCCTTGGTGACGGGGCAAACCAGAATTTCCAACAGTTTGGTATCGAACATAGGAAATGGCCTGGTGTGTTGCTTGAATGGGAATGGGGTTAATCGTACTCGGTTTTTTCTTTGAATTCACACAGATCTTCAATAATACAGGCGCCACAGCGTGGCTTACGTGCGGTGCAGACGTAGCGGCCGTGTAGAATCAACCAGTGATGGGCGTCCAGCAGAAACTCTTTGGGCACATGGCGCATCAGTTTTTTCTCCACCTCCAGCACAGTTTTGCCCGGTGCAATGCGGGTGCGGTTGGAGACGCGGAAGATGTGGGTGTCCACCGCCATGGCCGGCTGGCCGAAGGCAGTGTTCAGCACCACATTGGCGGTTTTGCGCCCCACGCCAGGCAGAGATTCCAGCGCCTTGCGGTCACAGGGTACTTGGCTGCCGTATTCATCCATCAGAATCTTGCAGGTTTTGATTACGTTTTCCGCCTTGCTGTTGAACAGGCCGATGGTTTTGATATAGGGCTTTAAGCCTTTTACACCGAGCTTATAGATCGCCTCCGGGGTATTGGCCACCGGATACAGTTTGGCGGTGGCTTTGTTGACGCTGACGTCGGTTGCCTGGGCGGAGAGAATGACCGCGATCAGCAACTCAAAGGTGGAGGTGTATTCCAGCTCTGTCCTGGGGTTGGGATTCTGATCCCGCAGGCGCGAGAAAATCTGGTAACGTTTGTCTTTGTTCATAGTCTCGGTTCAAGCTGGCCCGTCCGGTCGGCTGCGGTTGCAATGGGCGCCGAACATCAGGTTATGTTGCCGGTGGTTCGCACGCGCTTGCTGCCGGCGACCACGCTGTCTTTTTTGGCCTTGGCGGCGGCTTCCATCTTGGCATCAATAATGTTTTTCAGGGCCAGCAGCAGTCCCAGCACCATGAATGCCCCGGGAGGCAACACAGCAATCAGAAAGCCCCGGTAATTGGCAATCAGCTCCAGCTTCCAGTTCAACGCCATATCACCAAACAGCAGATGCATATTGGCAAACAGCGCGCCGGTACCGATCAGCTCCCGCAATGCCCCCAGCAGCACCAGTACCAGGCTGAAACCCAAACCCATCATCAAACCATCCCACACTGCGGCCGGTACGCTGTGCTTGCTGGCAAAGCCATCCGCCCGGCCCAGCACGATGCAGTTGGTGACGATCAGGGGAATGAAGATACCCAGTATCAGATAGAGTTCATAGGTGAAAGCATTCATCAGAAATTCAATGCAGGTGGTGAACGCCGCGATGATCATAACAAAGGTGGGCAGGCGAATGGCATCCGTGGTGGCATTGCGAATCAGCGAAACCGCCAGATTGGATAGGGTCAGCACACAGGTGGTGGCCAGCCCAAGGGCCAGTGCGTTGACCACGGTACCGGAAACCGCCAGCAGCGGGCACAATCCAAGCACCTGCACCAGGGCCGGGTTGTTTTTCCATAAACCATCCAGAGTGATTTTTTTGAAGTCTGCATCTGCCATGTCAGTTGGCCTCCGCGAGTTCAGGCTGGGAAGAATTGCCGTAAAGCAGTTCACTTTTGTGTTGCTCGAAATACAGCAGGGCCTTGTGCACGGCGTCAACCACCGCCCGAGGGGTAATGGTGGCACCGGTGAAGGCATCAAACTGGCCGCCGTCTTTCTTTACGCGCCATCCTTTCTCATCAAGATTGGTCAGTGATTTCCCATTAAAGGATTTGATCCAATCGGATTTCTGCACCTCGATGGCGTCCCCCAGGCCCGGGGTTTCAAAGTGCGGTGGAATCACCCGAACCCCCGTCAGTTCACCGTCAGAGTTGATGCCCACCAGCAGGTTGATGGAACCTCCGTAACCTTCAGGGGCGGTGACCTGCATGATGATCCCCGCCGGTTGCTCTTGCTTCCGGCCCAGGTAGGCGAGTTGGGGAACGGAGGTTCCCAGCAGGCCATGGGCCGGCAAGGTTACCGTGTTGTCCAGAAGATTATTGTCGACCACTGCTTTGGGCATCACCTCGAACAGGCTGCGTTGCAGCGCATTCTGTTTTTCTTCCGCGATCTTGTCTTTGGTCAGGTTGGCGGTGGCCACCACCAGGCCGGTGGTGATGATGGCGAACAGGCCCAGGATAATGCCGTTACGAGTGACGGATTGACCGATCATTGACTGCTCCTCAATCCGGTTTCGCCAGCCCTTTATTGGGCTGGCGATGTCCATAGGTGCGTGGCTGGGTGTAGTAGTCCAGTGTGGGTGCCGCCAGGTTCATCAGCAATACGCTGAATGCCACCGCGTCGGGGTAGCCACCCCAGGTACGGATCACGTAGGTCAGTAAACCAATGAGAAAACCATATATGATTTTGCCGCGATTGCTGGTGGCCGCCGTGACCGGATCGGTGGCGATGAAGAAGGCACCCAGCATGGTGCCACCGCTCAACAGATGGTGCATGATGCTGGGATAATTGTCGGCATCCACGGCCGTGTTGAAAAAACCCGATAGCAGAAAGATGCTGAGCAGCATACCCGCCGGGATGTGCCAGGTTATGATCTTTTTCCAGATCAGGTAGACGCCGCCCAGCAGGAAAGCGATATTCACCCATTCCCACCCGTAACCGGCAAAAGTACCGTGCAGTATGGCGTTGGAATCCAATACTTCCGGTTGCCCGGCGTAGGTTTTGAAGGTATCCAGCGGCGTGGCACCGCTCAGTGCATCCGGATTTGTGCCCAAGAACGTCAACCGCAGGGACTCGAATACACCTGGCACGTTAACCGAATTATCCAGGCCCGCGGCCGGCAGCCAGGTGGTCATTTCTTTGGGGAACGAGATCAGCAACAGGACATACCCCACCATGGCGGGGTTGAACGGATTCATTCCCAAGCCACCATACAGGTGTTTGGCCACCACAATGGCAAACGCACAGCCGATCACGGTAAGCCACCAGGGGGCAGTGGGGGGAATGGCCAGGGCCAGCAGTACTGCGGTGACCACGGCACTGTAATCGTTAAGGTAAAAAGCAATGGGCTTATTTCGAACTTTCAGTATCAATGCTTCGCAGCCCATGGCCACCGCGCTGGCGATGACCACATTGATCAGGGTTCCAAAACCAAAGAAATAGGTCAGCATGAACAGGCCGGGCAAGGTGGCGTACAGCACCTGCCGCATAAAGCCGCCGGTGTTGCCGGGCTTGTGGATGTGAGGGGAGGTTACACTCAGTAATGCCATTATGCGTGTTCCTCTTCGACTTTTTTCAGGGCATGTTCCGCTGCCTGCAATGCTTGCTCAGCGGCGCTGACGTTTTCTTGCAGGGCATCAGTAGCGCCGGCGTCGCTGTCTTTGGCCGCCTGCAATGCCTTGGTGGCTTTCTTCAACAGAACCTGCTGCTTGGCCACTTCCATCTTGGCGGCCTTAACGGGGTCGCTGGCGGCGTTCTGCTGCTGGATTTCTTCTTTCTGGCGGGCACGGGCGGCTTTCATGGCGGCTTTTGAGGCATCGGATTTGGCCTTCAACTCAATCACCCGTTGTTGCAGCGCCTGCGTATCCGCCCCGTTGTTGGCCTGGGCTTCCTGCAGTGCCTGTTCCGCTGCCTTGTAGGCGGCGAAGTCGTCTGCGGAGGCTTGCTTCAGGGCGGCCAGCGGATCTTCTTTCGTGGCTGCCGGCGGGGCGGCATCTTCTGCCTGCGCGCTTTTCGCTGAGGTGAACGCCGCTTTGGCTTGGTCGGCCTTTTCTTTCAGTTGCGCGACTTTTTTCTGCAACGCTTCCAGGTTGTCGGTGCCATTCTTCTCAGCGGTGGCCAATGCTTTCTGCGCTTCTTTGTAGCGTTTCATGGTGGACGCGGCCGCAGTCTGCAATTTTGCCAGGTCATCGCCGCCGGTGATGGCGGCAGTGGGAGCCGGCTTCTCGGCGGGGGCGGCTTTCTTCTGTGCCTGTTTGGCGGCAGCGGCCTTGGCCCGTTCCTGGCGTTTGCGTTCTTTTTCCTCTTCTTCCCGCGCCAGGCGTGCCTGACGTGCTTCAAACCGCTGTCGGGCGTGATCGGCTTTGGCCTGTTCCTGCTGTTGGGTGCGGATTTCACCTTTGGCAAACCGATAGTATTGCACCAGTGGGATATTGCTGGGGCAAACATAGGAGCAGGCGCCACACTCGATGCAATCGGCCAGGTTGAAATGGGCGGCTTTGTCGAATTCCTTAGTTTTGGCAAACCAGTATAACTGCTGTGGCAGCAGGTTCACCGGGCAGGCCTGGGCGCAGGTACCGCAGCGGATGCAGGGCTGTTCGGCGGCCGGATCCGGAAACTCTTCCAGGGTGGGCACCAGCAGGCAATTGGTGGTTTTTACCACCGGGACAGCCATGTTGTGCACGGCAAACCCCATCATGGGCCCACCCATGATCAGGCGATGCAGGTCGGTTGCTTTAACGCCGGCCTGTTGCAGCAGCCAGCCCACCGGCGTGCCCAACAGCACTTCGTAGTTGCCTTTATCGGCGACGTAATCACCGGTCAGTGTGGTGATTCTGGAGATCAGCGGTTCGCCGTCCATAATGGCGCGCTTGATGGCGTAGGCCGTGCCGGTGTTGTGACAGACCACCCCTACATCAGCGGGAATGCCACCACTGCGGACTTCTTTGCCGGTCAACATGCGGATCAATTGCTTTTCACCGCCAGAAGGGTATTTGGTGGGCACCACCACCACCTCGATGTCGGTCTCCTGGGTGGCGCGGTTCATGGCTTCAATGGCATGGGGTTTGTTGTCCTCAATGCCAATCAGGATTTCGTCCGGGGTGATGAGGTGGCCGATGATCTGCAGCCCCTGCACAATCTCGTCGGCCCGCTCCCGCATCAGGCGATCGTCGGCGGTGATGTAGGGTTCGCATTCCACCGCATTCAAAATCAGGGTCTGGATTTTCTGATCCGGTTTAACCCCCAGTTTGACGACGCTGGGAAAGCCCGCGCCACCCATGCCGGCGATGCCGGCTTCCCGGATTCGGTGCAGAATTTCTTTTTTGTCCAGTGCACTGTAGTCGCTGACACCGCTGTGCTCGATCCAGGTATCTTCACCATCCGGGGTGATCACCACACAAAGGGCATCCATACCGGAGGGATGCTGAATGGGGCGTGGTTCGATGGCTTGTACGGTGCCGGAGGTGGGGGCGTGCACCGGTAAACTCACAAAACCATTGGCCCGGGCCAGCATCTGGCCTTTGCGAACCCGGTCGCCCACGGCTACGCAGGGCTTACCGGGCGCGCCGATGTGTTGCTGTAACGGCACGATCAGCTGTTCTGGCAGGCCAGCCCGGCGTATGCTGGTTTCGGAAGATTGCTTTTTGTTTTGCGGTGGGTGAATGCCCCCGTGAAAATCCCAGATTCGGCGGCTCATGCAATATTCCTTACCGGTATCAATTCACCCGGGCGGTTACCGATGCCTTTGGGGGCATCCCAGTGCCAGGTTTGCAGGGTTTCAGGGACCGGCAACATGTCGATACAGTCCACCGGGCAGGGCTCCACACAGAGATCACAGCCGGTACACTCGTCAGCAATAACAGTGTGCATCTGTTTGGCGGCACCCAGGATGGCGTCCATGGGGCAGGCCTGAATACATTTGGTGCAACCGATGCACTCGGCCTCTCGAATCACCGCCACCATTTTGGTTTCCGGGGTTTGGCCGTGTTCTTCATCCAGGGGCACAAATTCCCGCCCCAGCAAATCCGCCAGCGCGCGGATGGTGTCTTCACCACCGGGCACGCATTTATTGATTTCCTCGCCTTCCGCCAGGCCTTCCGCATAGGGGCGACAGCCGGGGTGGCCGCACTGCCCGCATTGGGTTTGCGGCAACAGGGCATCGATTTGTTCAACGATCGGGTTGCCGTCCACTTTAAACTTGACGGCAGCAAACCCCAATAGCGCACCAAAGCCCAGGGCGATGGCGGTGAGGGCGCCCAATGCGGTGATATTGTCGAAGAGAAATTCCATAACCACCCCCCTAGATCTTGATCAGGCCGGAGAAGCCCATAAAGGCCAGGGACATAAGGCCGGCGGTGATCAGGCCGATGGAGGCGCCTTTAAACGGTACCGGCACATCGGCCACGGCAATGCGTTCCCGCAGGGCAGCAAACAGCACCAGCACCAGAGAAAACCCCAGAGCCGCGCCAAAGCCGTACAGGAAGGCAGCCATGAAGCTGTCGATGCCTTTTTTAACGGTCAGCAAGGCGACACCCAATACCGCGCAGTTACTGGTGATCAAGGGTAAAAAGATACCCAGCACCCGATACAATAGCGGGCTGGTCTTGCGCACCACCATTTCGGTGAATTGCACGGTGACGGCGATCACCAGAATAAACGAAATGGTTTTGAGGTAGGCCACATCCAGCGGCACCAATACATAGCGGTAGGTGAGGTAACTCAAAACCGATGACAGGGTCAGTACAAAGGTGGTGGCCAGGGACATGCCCATGGCCGCTTCCAGCTTATTGGACACACCCATGAACGGGCACAGGCCAAGAAACTGAACCAGTACAAAGTTGTTCACCAGAATGGTACTGACTAAAACCAGTAAAAATTCAGGCATGATGCTCTCTATGGTTTGGTTTACTTAACCCGCATACCGGGCACAGCGCCGCTGTCCGGTGCCAGCAGGAAGATGTCTTTGCCACCTGGGCCGGCTGCCATCACCATGCCTTCGGACAGGCCGAATTTCATTTTGCGGGGCGCCAGATTGGCGACCATGATGGTGAGACGGCCTTCCAGATCCTGAGGTTGGTATGCAGATTTGATGCCCGCAAACACATTGCGGGTTTCTCCACCCAGATCAAGGGTTAACTGTATCAATTTATCAGCCCCTTCCACATGACTTGCGGTGACAATCTTGGCCACCCGCATGTCAATTTTGGCAAAGTCATCGAAGGTGATCTGGTCGGCAATGGGATCATCGCCCAGGGGCCCCTTGGGTTTGCCGGCGGCGGCTTCCGCCTCTGCATCGGCTTTGGCGTCGGCGGTCATGGCTTCAATCTGCTTCCTATCGATGCGCTGCATCATGGGTTTGAATTTGTTGATTTCATGGCCCAGCAGTAATTGCTGGTGATCCTGCCACTGTAACGGCTCGATGTTGAGGAAGCGCTCGGCCTTGTCAGCCAGATCCGGCAACACCGGCTTCAGGTACAGGGTCAGCAGGCGAAACAGGTTGACGCCCACGCTGCAGCAGTCCAGCACGTCCTGCTCGTTGCCCGCCTGTTTCATCAGGGCCCAGGGCGCTTTCTCATCGATGTATTGATTGGCCTTGTCCGCCAGCGCCATGATATCGCGCATGGCACGGCTGAACTCCCGCTGCTCGTAGTGGGCGGCGATGGTGCCGGCTGCGGCCTGAAACTCGCCGGTAAGTTGCGGGTGGGCATCGGTGTTTGCAAGCTTACCACCCAGCTTTTTCACGAAATTGGCCGTGCGGCTGGCGATGTTGACCACTTTATTCACCAGATCCGAGTTCACCCGCTGAGCAAAGTCTTCCATATTCAGGTCGATGTCGTCGATGCGGCTGCTGAGTTTGGCCGCAAAGTAGTAGCGCAGGTATTCCGGGCTCAGGTGGCGCAGATAGGTTTCCGCCTTGATGAAGGTGCCGCGGGATTTCGACATTTTCTGGCCGTTCACCGTCACAAAACCGTGGGAATAGATGGCGGTGGGGGTGCGAAAGTCCGCGCCGTCCAGCATGGCGGGCCAGAACAGGCCGTGAAAATTGATGATGTCCTTACCGATGAAGTGATACAGCTCAGCGTCGGAGTCCTTACCCCAATAGTCATCAAAATCCAGATCGTCCCGGCGCCGGCACAGGTTTTGGAAGCTGGCCATGTAACCAATGGGGGCATCCAGCCATACGTAAAAGTATTTGCCGGTTTCGCCGGGAATCTCAAAACCGAAATAGGGCTCCTCCCGGGAGATGTCCCATTGTTGCAGGCCCGCGTCCAGCCATTCTTTCAATTTATTGGCGATGCCCTCCTGCAGGCTGCCGGATTGGGTCCACTGGGCCAGAAAATCCTGGTATTTGGGCAGGTCGAAGAACAGCTGGGTATTGGCTTTCAATACCGGCTCCGCGCCGGAGATGGTGGAGCGCGGATTTTTCAGCTCGGCGGCGGCGTAAGTACCGCTGCATTTCTCGCAGTTGTCGCCGTACTGGTCTTCGGCTCCGCATTTGGGGCAGGTGCCCTTGACAAAGCGGTCGGCCAGGAACAGCTTTTTCTCCGGATCAAACAGTTGAGTGATCTCCCGCGCCACAATGTTGCCGCGGGCTTTGTTGCGCTCGTAAACCAGGCTCGACAGGGCCCGGTTTTCTTCCGAATGGGTGGAATAATAGTTGTCGTAGCCGATTTCAAAGCCGGCGAAATCCCGCTCGTGCTCCTGCTGCACCTTGGCAATCAGCTCTTCAGAGGTGCACCCCAGCTGTTCTGCTTTCAACATAATGGCCGTGCCGTGGGCATCGTCGGCGCAGACATAGGTGCACTGCTCACCACGCAACTTCTGGAAACGCACCCAGATATCGGTCTGGATATGCTCCAGCATGTGGCCCAGGTGAATCGGCCCGTTGGCGTAGGGCAGGGCGCTGGTGACAAGAATCTTGCGTGGTTTGGTCTGCTCGGTCGGCTTCATTGTGTCTCGCTAATGGAATGTTGGCGAAATTACAGCTATTTAGCGCTTTAAAATGAGGCGGGTAATATAGCGGTTCTGCGGGCTGGATACCAGTTGGAGGGTATATGAGTTGGCCAATTTCCGTTACCATGGCGCCCTTATTTGAATTTCCCTTTGTAGCGCAGTCATGACCGGGAGTACGGACTATGAGCCAGACCTTGCACGACCAAATTCACCAAATATTGGCGAAAAACGTCGATCCTGTTTCTTTGCAGCCATTTGACCAGGTGGTTGAGGTGCAGCAGGTTGTGGTCGCCGGTGATGTGCTCAAGGTTGCACTGTGTTTCGGCTATCCCATTGAGCTGGCCAAGCCGGCGTTGCAGGCTGCGCTGGCGCCGCTGTTTGCCCCCTTGGGCAATGCCCTGGAGCTGACCCTGAACTGGGCGGTAAAACCGGCCCAGAGCAAACCCCTTGAAGGGGTGGGCCAGGTAAAGAATATTGTTGCCGTGTCCTCCGGCAAAGGCGGGGTGGGTAAGTCCACCACCGCGGTCAACCTGGCGCTGGCCCTGGCGGCGGATGGGGCACGGGTGGGTATTCTGGATGCGGATATTTATGGCCCGAGCCAATCCCTGATGCTGGGTGTGGCGCCGGGTACCCGCCCCCGGATAGAGCAGGATAAGTTCTTTGTGCCGGTGACGGCTTTGGGCCTGCAATCCAACTCCATGGGTTATCTCACCACCGAAGACACGCCCATGGTATGGCGGGGGCCCATGGCCAGCGGTGCCCTGCAGCAGTTATTGAAGCAGACCTTATGGCAGGATCTGGATTATCTGATCGTGGATATGCCGCCCGGCACCGGTGATATCCAGCTGACCTTGTCGCAGCAGGTACCGGTGGCGGGGGCCATTGTGGTGACCACGCCCCAGGATATTGCGCTGCTGGACGCCAAAAAAGGGGTGGAGATGTTCCGCAAGGTGCATGTACCTGTGCTGGGTGTGGTGGAGAATATGGCCACGCATATTTGCTCGCAATGTGGTCACGAGGAACACATCTTTGGCCAGGGCGGCGGTGATCGCATGGCCAAAGAATACGGCGTTACCGTGTTGGGCAGCCTGCCCCTCAGCCTCAATATCCGGGAGCAGGCCGATGGCGGCAAACCCACTGTGGCGGCGGAGCCGGACAGTGATATCACGGCGTTGTACCGCCAGATTGCACGCCGCGCGGCGGCCGAACTGGCGAAGATGGCCAAAGGGGCAGCGGGGGCCTTCCCCAAGATCAGCATCGTCAACGACTGATCCGCTTCACCTTGGCGCCCAAAACCGGGTATGATTCGGCCTCCATTTTCGGGCCACCACATTTTGTAGGGGAGTGCGACTAGACAATGTCCATCAAATCAGACCGCTGGATACGCCGGATGGCGGAAGAATATGGCATGATCGAACCATTTGAGCCCGGCCAGATGCGCCAGGGAGCGGATGGCAACCGCATCATCTCCTATGGAACATCCAGCTACGGGTATGACGTGCGCTGTTCCACTGAATTCAAAGTGTTCACTAATATCCACTCTGCCACCGTGGACCCCAAGGATTTCTCCGACAAGAGCTTTGTGGATATCAGCAGCGATGTGTGCATCATCCCGCCCAATTCGTTTGCCCTGGCGCGCACGGTGGAGTATTTCCGCATACCCCGTAATGTACTTACCATCTGCCTGGGTAAATCCACCTATGCCCGCTGCGGCATCATCGTGAACGTGACACCGCTGGAGCCGGAGTGGGAAGGTCATGTCACCCTGGAATTCTCCAATACCACCAATCTGCCGGCCAAGATTTACGCCAATGAAGGGGTTGCCCAAATGCTGTTCCTGGAGTCCGACGAGGAATGTGAAGTTTCCTATAAGGACCGGGGTGGCAAATACCAGGGGCAGACTGGCGTCACCCTGCCCAAGACCTGATTCAGGCCGGCGCAAAACCAAAAGCCCAGACAGCGGTGCCGGCTCAGGCCGGTACGTTGTCAAAAGAAGTCCATAATGCCCGATTCCAGCGAATATTCGGCCCTCACTCCCACTACCGGCGGTTTTCCACTCTGAACCATGTGTTCCAGTCTGTCGGAACCGTGAAGCCGGGCTCCGCTCCCGTTGATCACAGGTGGGTGCTTCGGTTTGATGTAACCTAAATCCGGTGCCATAAAGTCGAACCCGTACACAGGAGCAACCTGCCACAGTAGTGATAACGCCGGGCTATGCTATTCTTCAATCTAACCCCTTCTTTCCCAACGGAATCTCTATGGAATTTGAAATCGTCTATTGGCATTGGGTGGTGCTTGGTGTTCTGCTGATGTTGAGCGAGATCGTTTTGACCACCTTTTTCATCCTCTGGTTTGGTATCGCGGCGGTATTGATGGGTGGGTTGCTGTTTGTATTGCCGGGGCTGGATCTGACCTGGCAAATCCTGATCTGGACGGTGCTGTCGTCCATTCTGGCCCTTTTCTGGTTCAAGTATCTGAAACCACTTTCCATTGATAAAACCAAAGCCGGACTTTCCCGCGAGGCCATCGTCGGTGAGGTGGGGCAGGTGATCAGTGTGCCGCGGGATGGTAAACGCGGCCAGTTGCGTTTTCCGGCACCCATATTGGGCGCCGATGAATGGTTGATCATCTCCCAGGATGATCTGGCACAAGGTGACCGGGTGCGGGTAAAAGACGTGTCGGGTAATTCATTGATTGTTGAAAAAGCGTAAGCGGGACAGGAGAGATGGACATGTACGCCGGACTATACGTGGTAGGTGCGTTGTTTGTGTTGGTGCTGGTGACCCTGGCAAAAGGGGTGAGGCTGGTTCCACAGGGTTATAAATGGGTGGTGCAACGTTTGGGCAAATACCACTGTACCCTGGGGCCGGGGCTGAACATTTTGATCCCGTTCGTGGACTCGGTTGCTTACAAGGTGACCACCAAAGACATTGTCCTGGATATTCCATCCCAGGAAGTGATTACCCGGGATAACGCGGTGATCATTGCCAACGCGGTAGCCTATATCAATATCATTTCTCCGGAAAAGGCGGTGTACGGCGTGGAGGATTACCAGATTGCCATTCAGACTCTGGTGCAAACCACTTTGCGCTCCATTATCGGTGAGATGGATCTGGATGATGCCCTGTCCTCCCGCGACGCCATCAAGGCGCACCTCAAGAATTCGATTTCGGATGATATCTCCGATTGGGGCATTACCCTGAAAACGGTGGAGATCCAGGACATCAACCCCTCCGGCACCATGCAGACTGCCATGGAAGAGCAGGCGGCAGCCGAGCGCGCCCGGCGCGCCACCGTTACCCGGGCTGACGGCGACAAGCAGGCCGCGATACTTGAGGCCGATGGCCGCCTGGAAGCCTCCCGCCGCGATGCCGAGGCACAGGTGGTGTTGGCCAAGGCCAGCCAGCGGGCGATCGAAATGGTGACCAGCGCCATCGGCGACAAAGAAATGCCGGTGGTGTATCTGCTGGGTGAGAAATATGTGAAATCCCTGGAGCAGATCGCGAAATCCCAAAACGGCAAAACCATCGTGCTGCCGGCGGATTTACCGGCTGCGGTGAAAGGCATGATGGGCAAGCTCTAGAAAAACAATATTTGCCAGGCATTGGCTGCTAAGACATTAATCGAAACAGGTTTGTTTTGAAAACAATAACAACAGGGTTTATTACCAACGACACTGCCGGCGCAGGGTGTAAGCGTGGCCTCGCAGTGGTTCTGTTTTGCGTGCTGCAGCTGAGTTGTCTGATGGTGGTGGCTGGTTCTGTCAATGCGCAGACTTCGTTGGATGGGAAGGTTGTTGATCTGACTAATATGGAGGCGCGGCAGCGCATCCAGCTGAACGCCCACCTGGCCTATTTTGAAGATACCGACGATCTTGGTATTGATGACCTGCTGGCCGAGCCATATGAGTGGAGCATCAACCAGTCCGGGCTGCGTAACTTTGGGCAATCTTCAAATCCCTACTGGTTCAAAGTGACACTGGATAACCTGGATCAGGCGGGGGCGCCTTTGTATGTGCGCTTTGCCTATCCCCATGTTGATCTGTTGGATGTGTTTTGGGTGCATGACAACGCAGTGATCAAGCGCTACCGGCTGGGCGACAGCGTGGCTTTCAATGAACGCCCGGTCGACAATCGGGTCTATTTATTGCCGTTGGAGGGGCTGGCTGCGCCCCGGGTGACGCTCTATTTGAAAGTGGTGTCCCAGGGGCCGATGGAGGTGCCGCTGGATGTACTCACTTATTCGAAATTCTATGAACTCGATAAGGCTGAGCTGATTTGGTATGGCGCCTATTTCGGCGTGATGCTGGTGATGTTCTTCTATAACTTTTTTATCTTTGTCCTGGTGCGGGATATCACCTATTTCTACTATCTGTTTTATGTAGCCAGTACGGTGGTGTTGCAGTTCACCCTGACCGGGGCCAGCTTTCAGTTGTTGTGGCCGTTGTCGCCTGCACTGAACAACACGATGGTGCTCACCTTCACCTCCATGATGCCCCTGGCGGCGATTTTCTTCGTGCGGAGTTTTCTGCAATTGGAGACAACCGCGAAGCCGCTGGTGCGTTGGTTGGCCAGAGTGTTGGTGACGGCATTCTTCCTGCAGCTGCTGCTCTCATTTGTGCTGCCTTATGCCCTGGTGCTGAAGATTGCTCATGCGCTCTCGTTTACTGCAGTGAGTTTTGGGTTGTATCTGGGGGTTACGTACTGGTTTCGTGGAGTTCGGGCAGCCCGCACCTTTGCCTTGGCCTGGCTGGTGTATTTAATTTTTATTCTTATCTATCTGCTGCAGATTACAAGCACCACCCAGCCCAATATTGTATCCATACATGCGCTTGAAATAGGGTCGATGCTTGAGCTGGTGTTACTGTCGCTTTCCTTCGGGCACCGTATAAATGAAGAGAAGGAAATGCGGATTCGAGCGCAGGACCAGGCGTTGAAGGCACAGAGCGCATTGAATCGCAATCTTGATCAATTGGTCCGGCGGCGCACCGACGAGCTGGAACAGGCCAATGCCCGCTTGAAAGAACTGAGCATCAAAGATGGCCTCACCGGCATTTTTAATCGCCGGCATTTTGAAGAGCTGGCACAGACGGAATACCAGCGCAGCTTTCGGGATAAAAACTGGCTCAGCATTGCCATGCTGGATGTTGATCACTTTAAGGGATTGAATGACCGTTACGGGCATCCGTTTGGGGATCTGTGCCTGAAAAAAATTGCCACGGTGATTATGGGACAGGTGCGGCGCCCGCCGGATATGGTTGCCCGCTACGGTGGCGAAGAATTTATCGTGTTGTTGCCCGGAACCAGCGTGGAGGGCGGAAACGTGGTGGCTGAGAACATGCGCCGCGCAGTGGAGGACATTTGCCTGCAACATGAGGGAGCTGAGGTGCGGCTCAGTATCAGCATTGGGGTGGCCAGCACCCTTCCGTCGCAGCGGGATGACCTCGAAAGCCTGATTAAAGCGGCGGATGACAATCTGTATAAAGCCAAGAAATCCGGTCGCAACTGTGTGGTGTGTTCGTCTGCTGGAGGAGCGTAGCTATAATTTTGACCAGACAGTCTTAGTCAACTATACCTATTAGTAATATATTGAATTTGCAGAAAAAAGCGCAAGGTTGCTCAACGGCAGGGTCAGCGGCGGGGTTTGCCGCTGAATCAGTCCGGGATGCGCCTGGCAGGGAAGCCCAAGTCATCGCTACTGCACTGATACAGTTACCGGGCAAACATGTATAACAAACTCAGGAATACTTCCATCAAGCTGAAGATGACCATCATTGCGATGATCGCGTTGATAGGCTTTTCCAGCATCGTTTTCAGTAATTACAGTTTTTTTCAGGACACCACCGCATCGCTGGAAGAAATTCAGCAAGTGGACCTGGTGCTGGTGCAGATGGCAAACGATCTGCAGGTAGGCCTGGTGGATGTCAACCGGCTGTTTGAAGCGGCGATGGTGGAGGATGACAAGGATACATTGGAGGAGGCGTTGCTATTGGCCAAACAGCAACGCCAGATGCTGGATCAGCTGGATGAGCTGAAACCATCATTGCGGATCCAGGCCGGTGATCTGCTGGCGGCCTTTGAAGACTATGTTGAGTCCACCCGGCGTTACACCTCTGATGTCATTGACGATCTATACCGCAGTGATGAAATGTATGTGGCGGTGGCACCCACCATTGCCAAGCGGCAGGCTTATGAAAACCTGCTGCGACGATTTTCCTCCGATATTAATGCAAGCTTCGAAGCCACCATGGACAGCATTCGCGGGGAAGCGGAAGTGGTTACCCAGGAGCAGTTCGTCTTCGGCGCCATGTTGGTGGCTTTGGTATTGGGTGCGTATATCTGGCTGTTTATGGTGGTGAACAGCGCCATGACCGATGTTATTGAGGTATCCGGTGAGATCTCCGACGGTAATCTGGATGTGGATATCGGTGAAGCCAACAGTACAGAAGTGAAGAAACTGTTTGCTGCGTTAACCATTATGCGGGATCGATTGAAACAACAGAATAACGATGCCGAAACCCGCAGCCGGCGTCAGGAGCAGCTCACTCATCTAAACGAGGCATTGCGCGGTGAGCTCACCCTAAACCAGGTGCTGGATGCCATGCTCACGTCACTGGCGGGTATGCTCAATTCTCTGGTGGGGGCGGTTTATCTCTGTGAAGGGGATGAACTGGTGATGCGGGCCAGCTATGCCTATTCCCATCGCAAAGGCGATCGCAGCCGACTGCAGATGGGGGAGTCGCTGGTGGGGCAGGCGGCGGTGGAACAAAAGGTGTTTGTGGTCAGGGATCTGCCATTGGATTATTCACCGATAGCATCCGGTTTGGGCGAGTCAACACCCAGAGAAGTGTTGGTGGTACCCCTGGTGTTCAACGATCACTTACTGGGGGTCATGGAATTGATGACTTTCCAGGGCTTTTCCTCGGATGATGTGGAATTCATCAGCCGGGCGGCGGAAGGCATGGCCATTGCGTTGAATTCCTCCATTTCCAGGGTGCAGCTGGCGGAAGCGTTGGAGCGATCCAAGCAACAGGCTGAAGCCCTTGAACAGCAACAGGAAGAGCTTAGAGCCACCAACGAGGAGCTGGAGGAGCAGGCGGCAATACTGCGTTCATCAGAAGAGAGCCTGCAGCAGCAGCAGGAAGAACTGCGGGTTATGAATGAAGAATTGGAAGAGCGTAACCGGCTGCTGGATCGCCAGAAAGATGAAATTGAAAAGAACAACAGCGCCTTGGAGGTATCCCGTAAGGAACTGCAGGAAAAAGCGCGCCAGTTGGAAATGAGCGGTCGCTACAAAACCGAATTTCTATCGACCATGTCCCACGAGCTGCGCACACCGTTGAACAGTATTCTGATCCTGTCCCAGGGATTGATGGAAAACAAGAAAACCAATCTGGACGAGAAACAGGTGGAACACGCCAGGGTGATCAATTCCTCGGGGCGGGACCTGTTGATGTTGATCAACGACATACTGGATTTGTCCAAGGTGGAGGAGGGCAAGCTCGAGATCGTGGCAGAATCGATGCCACTTGCAGAGTTGGCGTCCAAGCTGCGTGGTCAGTTTGAGGCGCAGGCCGAGAGCAAACAAATTGGCTTTAACGTAAATATTGATGCGCAATTACCTGACAGTATACAAGTGGATGAGCATCGCCTCAGTCAGATCCTGCGTAACTTCATTTCCAATGCCCTGAAGTTTACCCACAAAGGGCAGGTAGAGGTTCAGATCGGCATCCCGCAACAGCCGATTGCTACGGTCTCCGGCGTGCTGCAAGCGGAGGAAAGCATTGAATTCAAAGTGATAGATTCCGGTATCGGGATTCCGCAGGATAAGTTGGATCTGATTTTTGAGGCTTTCCAGCAAGTGGATGGAACCATCAGCCGAAAATATGGAGGTACGGGATTGGGTTTGACTATTTCCCGTAAACTGGCAGAAATCATGGGGGGAGTGGTTCAGGTTCGTAGTGAAGGTAAAAATCGGGGTTCTGAGTTCAGCCTGTATCTACCGCGAACCTTTGGCGACGGGCAGGCAGAGGCTGCTCCTGCGATAGAGGCGCCAACGCCAGCGCAATCGCTTGCCGAGGACTTGGCCCCGTCCAGGGCTCAGCCGGAGCGGTCATCGCAGCAAAATGCACCGCAGCTCAGCAATGCCATTCTGATTGTAGAGGATGATGCCAATTTTAGTGGTGTGCTGAAAAACCTGGCGGAAGAATTCGGTTTCAGTGCTTTCTGCGCACACTCTGTTAAGGATGCATTATCCTTCCTCAGTCAAAACAGGCCCGGTTCCATCATCCTTGACCTGGGCCTGCCTGATGCGCCGGGCGAACGATTACTGCAGCAAATCAAGGATGATCCACAGACGAAAGACATTCCGGTACATGTAATATCCGGCAAGCTCAATGTCAGTCCATCCAGTATTGAAGGCGCTGAGGAGTTTATCGCCAAACCGTTTGGCCGTGATCGCCTTGACCAACTCTTTAATGACATCAGTTCGGAGTTGAGCGGGCTGTCCAGTAACCGGGTGCTGGTGATTGAAGATGATGTGGTACAGCAGGAACAGCTGCAACGCAGTTTTGCCGAACAGAATGTAGTTTGCGTGATGGCTGAAAATGGAAAGGATGCCATTAAGCAGCTGAAACAGGAAGTATTCGGCGCCATTATTCTGGATCTTGAACTGCCAGACTCCGATGGTTTCAAGTTGGCCGAAACGTTGAGTCATTGCACCAATGGCAATACGCCAATCATTATCTACACTGCCCGTGATCTGGATAAACGCCAGGATGCACAGCTGCGAAAGTACGCCAAGCGCATTGTGTTGAAAACGGATAAATCCATTTCCCGGCTGCTGAATGAAACCACGCTCTTTCTGCACTGGTTGCAGGGCTCGGATAAGCCATCCCATGGTAATGAGCCGGAAGATCCTTCCACCGTGAACCTGATTGATGTGGAAGGAAAACGGTTGTTATTGGTGGACGATGATATTCGCAACCTGTATTCGTTGTCAGCCGTATTGGAAGAAAGCGGATTTGAGATTGCAACTGCGGGTACGGGTACCGAAGCCATTGAAATGTTGGATCAGGAGCCCCGCTTTGATCTGGTGTTGATGGATGTGATGATGCCGGAAATGGATGGTTTGGAGGCAATGCGGCATATTCGCAGCGATTCAAGGCACAAGAATCTACCGATCATCGCGCTGACAGCCAAGGCGATGAAGGATGATCGCGCCCGCTGCATCGAAGCCGGAGCCAACGACTACCTGTCGAAGCCGGTGGACACCAATAAATTGAAGGCAATTGTGAAAATGTGGTTGGGACAAGCCTGATGGTGACGGTGGATAGAGGCGAACAGCTTAATGAGTTCGAAGTGGAGGTGGAGTGCCTGATGGAGGCGCTGTATCTGCGTTGGGGATACGACTTTCGAGAGTACTCCCGCGCCTCGTTGCGGCGCAGGGTAGCCCGCTATATGTCCGATAACCATTTCCAGCGCCTCTGTGACCTGCAGCATGATTTGATTCGCAATAAAAAACGGTGTGTTCATTTTGTGCGGGGGTTGACCGTCAATGTAACGGATATGTTCAGGGATCCGAAATTTTACCGCGTGATTCGGGAGCAGGTAGTACCGGAGTTGAGAAGCCACCCTTTTATAAAAATCTGGCATGCGGGTTGTTCCACTGGAGAAGAGGCTTATTCCATGTCGATTCTGTTGCATGAGGAGGGCCTGGGGGAACGGGCTGTTATTTATGCAACGGATATCAACTCCCAGGTTCTGGAACAGGCCAGTAAAGGCGTTTACCACGAGAAAATGCTGCTGGCCGCCAGAGAGAACTACGGCGCCACCGGCGGCAGCAACCGTCTGGATGACTTTATCTCGGTGGGCTATGAACGCTTTCTGATTGACCCTGAACTGAAAAAAAATATCGTCTTTACCCAACATGATCTGGTTACAGATCAGGTGTTTGGGGAAATGCAGATGGTGATTTGCCGGAATGTCCTAATTTACTTTCGACGCGAACTCCAGACTAAGGTGCTAACCTTATTTCATAACAGTCTGGATATGGGTGGCTTCCTGGGGCTTGGTATGAAAGAATCCCTGCGCAGTTTACCTAACAGTATTAGATATAAAGCCATTGATGAATCAGCAAGAGTGTTCCAGCGGGTTGATTAAGCAGGTCGAGTTAGTGGTTATAGGTGCCTCCAGCGGTGGCCTTGATGTGTTGATTACCCTTTTGCAACACCTGCCCCGGCACTATCAGATTCCAACAGTGGCCGTTTTACACCAGCGTCCCAACCGGTCCAGTGGCGTACCCGAAATGTTAGCTAAATACACCCACATGAAAGTGCAGGAGCCAGAAGACAAACAGGGAATAGAAGCGGGCAATTTTTACGTGGCACCGCCCAACTATCATTTGTTGATTGATAACGACAGAGTGTTTTCGTTAAGTCTGGATGCGCCGTTGAATTTTTGTCGGCCTTCCATCGATATGGCGTTCGAATCGGCGGCTGAAGTCTATGGCGACAAGCTGGTGGGGTGTGTGCTCACAGGGGCCAACTCCGACGGTGCTGAAGGTGTGCGTTACATCAAGCGCTACGGTGGCCATGTACTGGTACAGGATCCCGCTCAGGCAACGGTTGATTCCATGCCCAGGGCTGCCATTGCGGCGGCTGAGGTAGATGAAATTATTAAAATAGAGCAGATTGCAGAGCGCCTGTCCCTGTTCGCCGAGGGTCATCAGGCATGAAGCAAAGTATACTCATAGTGGATGATCAAAAGGCAAATCTGGTGGCATTGGAAGCCACTTTGGCGGATCTTGATAATGTGGAAATCATTTCCGCAACGTCCGGCCCGGAAGCGCTTTCCATTCTGCTCAAGCAGACCGTCGCCATGGTGTTGCTGGACGTGCAGATGCCCGGAATGGATGGCTTTGAAGTGGCCAGCTATATGCGCCAACGGTCCAAGACCCGTCACATTCCCATTATCTTTCTGACCGCCATCAACAAAGAAGAAAGCTATATGTTCAAAGGCTATGAGAGCGGAGGCGTGGACTTTATGTTCAAGCCCTTCGATCCCTTTGTTCTGCTCAGTAAGGTCAGGATTTTTCTGGAGCTGGATGGCCGGCAGCGGCAACTGGAAGATGCGCTCAGTAAACTCAAACAGGTTAAAACCAGTAACGAAGTGCTGTTGCGTTCGGTGGGGGAAGGCATCATCGGTGTGTGCCTGAAGGGAACCATCACCTTTGTGAATCCCGCCGCCGAAATGATCCTGGGTGTACACAGCTCGGCGTTGATCGGCCAGCACTTGTACGAGGCGGTCATTGTATCCACCCATCATGCAGAGAAAACCGGGTGGTTTCACACCAAACTCTATAAAGCCTGTTCCGAAGGCCGGGCATTCCACACAGACGTGGGTGTGTTTCGTTCCCATCACGATAAAATGCTGCCGGTTGAATACACGGCCAGCCCAACCCATTCCCCTTCGGGCAAGTTTGATGGCGCAGTGATTGTCTTCAAGGATATTACCGAGCGTAAAAAGATTGAGGAAAAGCTGCATTATATGGCGCAGTACGACGCATTAACGGAGCTGGGTAACCGTAACCTGTTTAGCTCGGCGTTGAATAACTCCATAACCTACAGTGATCACAGCGGGCAGAGTTTTGCGCTGCTGTTTATGGATCTGGATCGCTTCAAGCAGGTTAACGACACGCTGGGGCACGATGCCGGCGATGAACTTCTGAAGGAAGTGGCAATAAGAGTCGCTCAGTGTATTCGTGATTCCGATATTCTGTGCCGGTTGGGTGGTGACGAATTTACGGTGATCATTAACGGTGAGTATGCGGAGAAGGCATCGGTGCGGGTGTCCGAGAAGCTGATTCAGGCGCTGTCGCAGCCGTTCGAGATTTTCGGACAGGAGCTGTATGTGGGGGCCAGTATTGGAATCGTTTATTATCCCGAGATGGGTAAGGATACCAGTGAACTGATTCGTAATGCGGATATGGCCATGTATCAGGCCAAACATGAAGGCCGCAACCGATACCGGGTATTTGAGCCGGATATGAAAACCCAGGTTGAGGAATCCATGGCGCTTGAGGTGGAGCTGCGCAGAGCGGTGGAGACCATGGATTTCCAACTGCATTATCAGCCGAAGTTTGACATGACCAACGGCCAGGTGGTGGGGGCGGAAGCGCTGTTGCGCTGGAAGGTTGGCGATAAGATGATATCGCCGGCTACTTTTATCCCGATCGCCGAAGAGACCGGCCTGATCAATGGTATTGGCCGCTGGGTTTTTGAAACCGCTGCCGTGCAAGTGAAGCAGTGGAGTACCCGGTTCGATTTACCCGAGGGCTTTCGGATTTCGGTCAATATGTCCGTACAGCAACTGCAGGACCCGGATCTGGTGCGGGTAATGGGCAGTTTCATTGATGCCGCCAACATTGATCCCGGTTTGTTGGAGATTGAGATCACGGAAAGTCTGTTTCTGGAGCGCACCGAAGTGAATCTGCGTAATCTGGCAGGTATCCGGGGTTTGGGATCCGGTATTGCCCTGGATGATTTTGGTACCGGCTATTCATCGATGGGTTATTTGGCACAGTTACCCTTAACGGTGTTGAAAATTGATAAAACCTTTGTGGATGATGTGCATAAGCCCCAGGGCAGCGCCATCATCTCAGCGGTGGTGGCTCTGGCTCGGGGCCTGGGGGTGGATGTTATTGCTGAAGGGGTTGAGCAGGAGGATCAGGCATCACGCCTGATCGAGCTGGGCTGCGTTACCGCCCAGGGATTTTATTACAGTAAACCGATTCCGGCTGAAGAACTGGAACAATTGCTGGAGAGCAGTTTCGTAATCCTGGATAGTGCCGTCAGCAGTGCTGCCAACTCCGGCAGTTAATGGAGTTTGAATTCCGTCAGTTCCAACAGAAAGTGATCGCCGTCATCATTCTGCTCCACTTTGACCGGGATGAAAGGGTATTCGTGATGCAGCCAGATCTCCGTTTGCCGCTTGTCGTCGTCGTGCAATCGTTTCAGGTGAAAGGTTTTGATGTTACCGGATTCCGTGCTGATGGTGGGTTTGTCCAGCAGCACAAATTTTCGTAATTCCTGATCGTTATCCTTGGCTTCCATGAACTGGATTTCCCCCTTGCCGGATTGAACCTCCAGTGCCAGCAGCAAAGTGCTGGTGAGCGGATCCTGCATACCGGCTACCAGATCAAACTCTCCTTGCTTTTTTTTGTGCACATAAGTGCCCCGGCCCCTTTGCCAGTCAAAGTTGATGTGATTTTTTCTTTTCTTGAGAAACGTACCACGGGTGGAATCGTACTGTAGCGGCCGGGGCTGGCCTGCCTGCCACAGAAACTCCGATTGCTCCTCCAGGCGGTAGATCATCGCACTGGCATCGTATTCGATCCGATACCGCTCCTGTCCCAGGCTGATCAGTTTGCGACTGCCCAGGTCGCTTACCGACATGCCGTTGGCTTCACCGCGATAGTGCGCCGTGAACGGGCTGAATGGCATGGTTTCAGCGTCAGCCCGTGACAGCCCTGTCATCATCAGCAGCAGGGTTAGGAAAGGCAATGCGCGAAACAGAGGCATATGAGTCCTTAGGTCAGATCCAGGCCGGTGGCCGGAAGCGTGGTTCCCTGATACAACACTCCATCGGGGGTGAGCTGTATTTGCTTGCTGCAAAACAATTGCACGCAGGCGGGGTAGAGCAGGTGTTCCAACTGCTGTACTTTCCGGGACAGGCTTGCCGCACAGTCGTCGTGCTCAACCGGCACCTTACATTGACCTATGACAGCGCCGCTGTCCAGTTCACTACTGACAAAATGAACGCTGCAGCCGTGTTCCTGCTCGCCGGCGTCCAATGCCCGTTGATGGGTGTTCAGACCTTTGAATTTTGGTAACAGGGAAGGGTGAATGTTGAGCAGGCGCCCGGTAAAGTGATCCACGAAGTGATCGGTGAGGATACGCATAAAACCGGCCAGCACTACCAGCCCCGGTTGGAACTGCTCAATCGCCTGCAGCAGATCGGCGTCGAAGGCCTCCCGGGTGCCATAGCCGGTGTGGTCCAGCACCAGGGTTTTAATACCGTGTTTGCGGGCACGGGTAAGGCCCTGTGCCTGAGGACGGTTGCTGATCACCGCGGCAATCCGGCCTTCAATGCGGCCCGCCTCGATGGCATCGATGATCGCCTGCAGATTGGTACCGCTGCCGGAAATCAGTATGACGATATCCATTTACAGACCTTGTAATACCACTTCCGGGGTTTCCTGAGTACTGGCTTCAATGGTGCCGATGAGCCAGGCGGATTCTCCCAGATCTTGCAGTGCCGTTACCGCCGCCTGGGCCTGATCGGCTGCAATGGCCAGGATCATGCCGACACCGCAGTTGAAGGTACGGTACATCTCGCGGGGCTCGACGTTGCCTTGCTGCTGCAGCCAGTTGAAAATGGCGGGCCATTGCCAGCTCCGGGTATCGATCACGGCGTTGGTGGCATTGGGTAATACCCGGGGGACATTTTCTGTAATGCCACCACCGGTAATATGGGCCATGGCTTTGATTTGGAACTGATCCGCCAGGGCCAGCAGGGATTTCACGTAGATGCGGGTGGGTGCCATCAGGTGCTCGGCCAGGGGTTTGCCTTCCAAGGGGGCATGAACATCGGTTGCGCTAACTTCGATGATTTTACGAATCAGTGAGTAACCATTGGAGTGGGGGCCGGAAGAGGCCAGCCCAATCAACACATCGCCGGCACTGACGGTCGCCCCGGTTATGATCCGGTCTTTCTCCACCACGCCGACGCAGAATCCGGCCAAATCATAGTCATCACCTTCATACATTCCAGGCATTTCAGCGGTTTCCCCACCCACCAGCGCGCAGCCGGCCTGTTCGCAGCCGCTGCCGATGCCGGTTACCACGTCCGCTGCCACGTCCACATCCAGGTGGCCGGTGGCATAATAGTCGAGGAAGAACAGGGGTTCGGCACCGGTCACCACCAGGTCGTTGACACACATGGCCACCAGATCAATCCCCACGGTATCGTGCTGTTTCAGGTCAATGGCCAGACGCAGTTTGGTACCCACACCGTCGGTACCGGATACCAGCACCGGTTGACTGTATTTGACAGGTATCTCGCACAGGGCGCCGAATCCGCCCAGGCCGCCCAGCACTTCCGGTCGGCTGGTACGCTTGGCAACCCCTTTGATGCGTTGAACCAGTTGCTCCCCGGCATTGATGTCCACGCCGGCGTCTTTGTAACTGAGGGAAGGGGTTTTGTCTGCCATGATTGCTTCGAGCCCTTGAGTGAGTTGGGTGACTTTTGGATGTCCAGGGGGCCGCTATTCTAGCAGGAGTTGTTCTCCAGCCCAATGCTTACGGGGCGCCTGCGGCGGTGAAAGTTGCGTAGGTTTCGGTTTTATCACCGGCGTCGACGTTGTACACTTTCGCGCAACGGTTTTTCGAGGTACACCAGCGCGTTATGAGTAAGCGAGCACAGCGTTTAGTCTCCCTGGCAGTGTTAGGCTGCTTGATGATGTTGGCAACGGCCGGCCAGGCAGCCGAAGTGGTTGATCTTTATAAGGCCTCGGTGGATGTGGCCAATCGCAGTACGGATGCCCGCAATACGGCCCTGGCCAAGGGGTTGGCCACGGTGCTGATCCGGGTCAGTGGTAATTCCGCCATCACCGCCGAAAGCTCGGTTCAGGATGCCATGGCCAACCCAAATCGCTTCGTGGTCCAGTACGGCTACCAGACCCGTGAAGAGCTGTCGCCGGAAGAGGGCAGTATGCTCAAGCAGACTTACCTTAAAGTCAGTTTCGATGAGGCCGCCGTGAATCAGTTTTTGCGTCGACAGGGGTTTCCCATCTGGTCCTCCAGCCGACCCAATGTGGTGTTGTGGGGGGCAGTGAGGGATGATTCCGGACGCCAGGTTATCGGCGGTAAAAGTCAGCCCGCCCTGCAGCAGTTGCTGCAAATGCAGGCCAAACGGCGGGGGTTACCCCTAATCTTGCCGGCCTATGACGAGGAAGACCTGGCGCAGGTGAGAACCGGGGATATCTGGGGCATGTTTGTGGAGCCAATCAATACGGCTTCACAACGCTACAGCGCAAACGTAGTGGTGGTGGTGAAGATGTTGACCACCCCCGATCAGGTGCAGATCAGTGCCGCCATGAACCTGGACGAGCGCCAGCAGTGGTGGGAAACATCCGGCGACACCCTGGAGGCAGCTGTAGCGGCATTAATGGACCAATTGGGGGACCGTATTGGTGAACGGTTTGCGGTGCAGGCCTCCATGGAGGTTGGCGAACAGGTCATACTGGAGGTGGCGGAAGTGGATCAACTCACTGATTACGCCAATCTGGGGGAGTATCTGGATTCAGTGCTGGCGATTCGCGGCTGGCGTTTGCGTGTGGCCCAGGGCAGTAAGCATCAGTATCTGCTGACGTTGGAAAGCAATCTGGATGCGCTGCAGCAGAGTTTTCGCATCGATCGCAAGTTGCTGCCGCAGCCGCCGCAACGGGTAGTGCCTCTGGGGCAGCCGCAACCCGAGGAACGGCAACCGGCAGTGCCGGAGCAAATGGATGGAGCTGCGCAGGTGACGGAAATCGGTACAGACACCCAGGAACCGGTTGTGCTCTATTATCGCTGGAACGGATAGTACCGGGTTTCATGAACTCAGGCATACGACACCTCCCTAATATCCTTACGGTTACCAGGATTGTGCTGGTGTTCCCCTTCGTCTGGTTCATGTTCAATGAACAGTATGACCGGGCCTTGTGGACCCTGTTGCTGGCGGGTGTCAGTGATGGTGTTGATGGCTTTCTGGCCAGGCAATACAACTGGCGCAGCCAGTTTGGTTCCATTGCCGACCCGGTGGCGGACAAGATTTTGCTAATTACCACGTTTCTCACCCTGGGCTTGACCGACCATCTGCCCTGGTGGGTGGTGGCGGTGGTGGTGAGCCGGGATCTGTACATATTCTGTGGCGCCATTGCCTACTGGTTTGTGGTGGGGCGTTATGAGGGCAGCCCCACCATGCTCAGTAAAACCTGCACGTTTATGATGATTGTGTTGGGGCTGGTTGTGATCGCGAATCTGGTATGGCCTCTGGTTCCCCCCCCGCTTTTGCTGTGGTTAAGCTATCTGGTGGTGGGATTGTCCTTCATCAGCATGGGGCAATACACCCTGCTGGGTATCCGAGGGTTTGCCCGAAAACGCGCTCATTCCGGTGATGGCCATGACTGATACACCCCACCCGCAGTTGGCTCTGCACCTGTCGCGAAAGCCCAATACGGACTTTGCCAGTTTCTATGTGGGCCATAACCAGCAGCTGGTGGAGCGGTTGCAGCAGGTGTCCCGCGGGGATTTGTCCGGCTGGTTGTATCTTTGGGGGGCCGAGCAGAGCGGCAAGAGCCATCTGTTACAAGCCGCCTGCCAGCAGGCTGAAGATCAGGGGCTCAGCGTGTTCTACCTGGCCGGCGCCGAGGCGCGTACCCTGTCGCCGGGGTTGCTGGACAATCTGGCGGCGTTTCAGGTTTTGGCGATTGATGATATCCACCTGCTGACAACCGACCCGGCCTGGGCCGAGGCTCTTTTTCATTTATACAATAAACTTAAGGATTTAGGCTCCGTATTGCTGGTCAGTTCGGTATCGCCGCCGCGTCAGCTACCGGTGGGGCTTGCGGATCTGGCATCGCGGCTGATGGCCATGGAAGTGTATCAGGTGGTACCCATGGATGACGCTGATAAGGCCGGAGCACTGGCCCTGATGGCCCAGCAGCGGGGTTTTCTGCTGTCTGATGAGGTAATCGCTTATATTCTATCCCGCTCCGACCGAACCTTGCGGGTGCTGGAGGGGGTGGTGGACCGTCTTGACCATCAGTCACTGCAGGAAAAACGCGTAATAACAATCCCTTTCGTAAAAAAGGTCATGAGCTGGTAGAACTCTCATCTATACTTTTTAGGGTAGATGCATAACCAAGAGCCAAACCTGTTTTAATGACTGACCCGATTGCCAGCCAAAACAAGCGTTTTATCAGCCTCAAATGGCGGGCACTGGCCCTCACCAGTGCGCTGCTGGTGATTGTATTCACCATATTTCTGATGGCATCCCGATATTCCTCTGAACTGCAACTCAAAGAGCAGGGCAAAGATCGCTCTCAACGTTATGTGGAGCAGCTGGAGGCATTGCTGGATCGACAGGTGCTGCGCATGCAGGCTCTCTCCAGTCTGCTGCTGCAGTTTGAAGGTATGGAGCAGGCGATTCGCTCCGGCAACAGCGATATCATACGGCAGCGCATTGACCAGTTCTGGCCCCGTTTCCAGCAAGAGGCGTCGGTGAATTCCATCGTCCTGTTTTCACCCTCCGATGAAGTACTGTTGTGGCAGGGAGATCCCAGTATTCCGCCGGAAATGGTGGAGAAGTTCCGTTCCGACTGGAACAGCCGGTCGGCGCTTTCCTGCTTTAAAACCTGTGAGGTTTATACGGTCGTGCCCCTGGAGCTGGAAGGGTGGGGTAAAGGCATGGTGGTTTTGGGGGCCTACATGGATCAGGTTGTGGAGCGCCTGCACGCCTTGTCCAAAACAGAAATTGCCCTGGCGGTTCGGCGTAGCCCGGACAGCTTTGAACATGACAATACGTTGTCGGGCTGGAGCAGCGACGTTACCTATTCCACTGACCAGGGCGACACCGTCGCCATGCTCCGGCAATTGGCCAAAGACCACGGCCGCGCTGAGGTGTTCAACGGTATTCTGGTGCAGGAAGGCAGCCGTTTCTATGAGGTGGTTCTACGCCCTTTACGGGGCGCGGTATTTCCCCGTCAGGGCGAGCTCTATATCATCAGCGACATCACCACGGAAATGCTGCAGCACCAAACCCTGCAGCGCAATGGTTTGGTGTTCGGGTTGGTGGGGTTGATTTTTGCGGAACTGGTGTTGCTCACCACATTGTGGGGGCCGCTTAATCGTTTACGGGCCATGGCATCGGTATTACCGATGTTGGCAACGCAGAAATTCACTCATATTCGGCAGGAGCTGAACGCCCTGCATCGCGACCTACCGTTTTCCGATGAGAGCGATGTGCTCAACAGCTCAGCCATGCGCCTGTCGCATCTGTTGGAGGAACTGCAATCTGAGCTGCACAGCCGGGCCGAGGAGCTGGAGAAGAAAACCGTCGACCTGGAAGCGGAAAAGCATTTTGTGCAGGGCATTCTGGATACGGCCCATGCCTTGATTCTGACCCAGGACCGCACCGGCTGCATTGCGATGGCGAATCATCATTGCAGCTGGATTACCGGCTATGATACGGGTGAGCTGGTTGGTAAATCGTTTTTCTGGCTGTTGCCGCAAAGTGAACAGTTGCCGGATCTTCAGTTTCAGATTAATGAGCTGGCCAACGGATTTCGGAACGAACTGCACCATGAATCGGCAGTAGTGCGCAAGGATGGCACTACCATGTATATGGCCTGGTATCACTCATTACTGCCCAACGGTAAGGAGGGCCACCAGATACTGAGTATCGCCCTGGACATCAGTGAGCGCAAAGAAGCGGAGGAACGGCTGGGCTGGTTGGCATCCCATGATACCCTGACCGGGCTGTTCAATCGGCGTCGTTTCAGTGAGGAATTGCAGAAATCAATCTCTCATGCCAAGCGTTACGAGCGGTCCGGAGCGATTCTGTTCTTCGATCTGGACCAGTTTAAAGACGTCAATGATACCAGCGGCCATAAGGTGGGTGATGATCTGTTGCGGCGGGTCTCAGAGCGCTTACGAATCGAAGCGCGGGATTCCGATCTGATATTCCGCCTGGGTGGTGACGAGTTTGCCATGCTGGTGCGTGAAGTGGATATCGAAGGTGCGGCCAAGGTGGCATCGCGCTTGTGTGATGCCCTGAACGGCGTTGAGGTCTTGGGGAATAGCCGGGTTCACCGGGTATCGACCAGTATCGGTGTTGCGCTGTTTCCGGATCATGGGGAGTACGTGGATGACCTGGTGGCGAACGCCGACATAGCCATGTATCAAGCCAAGGCATCAGGGCGCAATGGCTGGCATATCTATTCTCCGGAAGAACAGGATCGCGAACGTACCCATGAACGGGTGTATTGGAATGAGAAGGTGAAAGAGGCGTTGTCCACAGACAGCCTGGGTGTGGCGTTTCAGCCGATCCAGAACATTGCGCAGCAAAAACTCTCACACTTTGAAGCCTTATTGCGGGTGTCAGACGATGATGGTAAGCCTTTGCCTACCTTCAAATTCATCCAGTCAGCGGAAGCCTCGGGCCTGATCCAGGAAGTGGATCTGCGCATCGTTGATAAGGTATTGGCTTATAAACGGGAGCTGGAGCGACGGGGTGTGGCAGCGGTTTTTGCCATAAACCTGTCGGGTATTTCCTTTCGTAACCCAAACCTTTACGACGAGATTGCGCGTAAGCTAAACCACTACGGTGTCAATCCTGAGGAAATCATCTTCGAAATCACCGAAACGTCGGCGGTGGAAGATGCCGTTTCAACCGCGGAGAAAATGCGGGATATTAAAAAGTTGGGATGCAAGTTTGCCCTGGATGATTTTGGGGTGGGCTTTTCATCGCTTTACCATATCAAGCAATTGCCTATCGATCTGGTGAAGATTGATGGCTCATTTGTGCGCCACCTGGCCACTGAAGCAGAAGACCGGGCGCTGGTGAAAGCGGTGGTGGAAGTTTCCAAAGTGTTTGGCCTGACCACAGTGGCTGAATTTGTAGAAAACCAGGAGATACTGGATATCCTGCGGGAGCTGGGTGTGGACTACGCACAGGGCTATCACATAAGCAAGCCGGAGCCATTTGACACCATTTGGGGTGACGGGGCATCGCAAGAGGGTGTAATCGGCGCGGATTGATTGAGCTTTGGTCAGCATGTCGTTATATTCTGCTCTACCGATAAAAAGAATATACCAACAAGGCAGTGTTCGGGTGTGATTACAGCTCGTGATTTACCAGGGAGAGTTCGGGGCGGGGCACTATTCCTTGTCACCGTATTGGTGTTGTTTTACGGAAATCATCCTGTCGCAGCCGAACCGATGGGCAATAGCCACTATCCTGCGGCGTCCATTCCTCTGAAGGCAGATGGCTTTGATCTGGCGCCCTATTTGCTGTTCTGGCAGGATGAAGCGGAGGCCTCATTCGAGGATGCACTCCAGGCCGTCAAGGGGGGCCAGTTTCAGGCTTTGCCGCAGGTTACCCCCAATCTGGGGTTTCGTGATGGCAGTGTCTGGTTTTATCTGGGATTGAGTAACCCCTATAACTATAAGCGCCTGGTTCTAATGGAGGTGGACTACGCCGTCCTGGATCAACTGGAAGTGTATTGCATTGGGCCGGAACACGGGCCCATCTATTACCCGTCCGGAGATCATCTGCAGTATGAGAGCCGTCCCTTAAAGGTTCGCAACTTTGTGTTTCCCCTGGCCTTGGAGGCTTTTCAGAGTCTCCAGTGCCTGTTGCGGGTGGAGACCTCAACCAATCTGCTGCTGCCGATCCGTGCCTATGACAATCTGTCCTATATCGAGCAGTCCCACGTTTTGGAACGCATGTTGGGCGTTATGTATGGGGTAGCCGTAGCGTTGCTTATCTATAATCTGATCCAGTATTTTTTCACCAGAAAAATGGTGTTTTTCTATTTTTCATTGCATGTGCTGGGGGGGCTTTGTTACATGAGCTTCATGGATGGAACCCTCGCGCTCTACTGGATTAAATTGGAACTCCAGGATGTGGGCGTACCCATTGCCATTTGTTTGGGTATTGGATCAGCTTTGCTTTTTTCCAATGAATTTCTGGAGTTAAAAAATTCCCACCCCCTGTGGTCCCGTATTGCAAATTACTTTGCCTATGCCGTGCTGTTGTTGTTTGTGCTATCGCTGTTTTCGACTCTCAGGCTGGCTCACATGCTGAGTGCCGGATTGACTCTGGCATTGTGTTGCTTTTTGCTGGCAGCAGGCATCCAGCGGGTGCTGGATGGGTTTGCCCCGGCCAGGGTGTACCTTCTAGGGTTTGGTACTGTGTTCCTGATGGTGATCTGGATTGTCCTTAATATATTCTTTTTGAAGGCCGATGTGCGATGGATCACCTATGGTGTGAATCTGGTGTGGATGTTTGAGCTGCTGGTGTTGTCGGTGGCCATCAGCGTGCGCATCAAGTCCATGGAAGTTGAGCAGGTGGATATGAACGAGCGTATGCGCTTGATCAAGGATGAGAGCCATACTAAAACGGAATTTCTGGCTAAGGTCAGTCACGAGATCCGAACGCCGATGAATGGTATGTTGGGGTTGGTTGAATTGATTCAGTCCACGCCTTTGAACAAGGATCAAAAACGTTATATCAATGCCATACAGAACGCTGGTAAGGGGTTGCTGGAAGTGATCAATGACGTGCTGGATTTTTCCCGTATGGAAGCCGGTAAGATGGAATTATCCAATGAAAGGTTTCATTTACAGGAACTGTTGTCCGATGCCTGTTCCATATACGAGTTTGATGCCCGCAAAAAAGGCTTGGAATTGGGTTGTATTATAGCACCGGGTACCCCCCTGGAGCTGCTGGGTGACAATGTGCGTATTCGGCAAATTCTGTTGAATACGTTGTCCAATGCGTTGAAATACACCGACAAGGGATTCGTCCATATTAATGTTCAGCTTACCGACCAGATTCATGATGACAAGTTAGTGCTGCGTTTTGAAGTGGAAGACTCGGGTATGGGCATTGCAGTGGAAGATCAAACCAAACTGTTTCAATCGTATTCCCAGGTTAACAGAATTCAAAAGACGTCGCGCTTCAGCACCGGGCTGGGGTTGTCGATCAGCCAACAGTTGGTTCATTTGATGGGTGGCGAAATGGGCGTGAAGAGTGAGCTCGGGGCGGGCTCTTGCTTTTGGTTTGATATACCCCTGACAATGCCCGATGCTGCCGATGTAGCAGATCGACCCATTGTGCTTGATGTGTTTGACGGGAATTTGCCTGAGCCGGATGAATCGAATGCTGTCCCCAATAGCGGATTACCCCCCACCTTTACAGGCACAAGCAGCGACTCTGAGCCACGCATTCTGTTGGTTGAAGATAACGATATCAATCAGTCGGTTATGATTGAGTTTTTGACTAAGATGGATATTACCCCTGAGTTGGCGGTCAACGGGCGAGCCGCGGTAGAGCTGATCCAGCAGGAAGGCAGACAGTATGATTTGATCCTGATGGATTGTGAAATGCCGGTAATGGACGGCTATGAAGCGGCCGCCCGCATTGCGCGTTGGCAAAAAGCCAACGGGTGCAGGTTGACTCCGATTATTGCCCTGTCTGCCCACACCATGCACAAACATCGGGAAATGGCTCAGGATGCGGGCATGGTGGACTTTCTCACCAAGCCTGTAACATCGGAGCAGCTGTTTACCAAACTGGCACGCTATCTTGAGCTATCGGTGTCCTGACATTTGGCAGTGTAGGTGAACACCCGTCGGTTCGACTTAATACTGTGTTAGACTGACCGGATAACACGATGCAGAACTGTCATTGGATTTGGTGACTTGAGCCTAATATGAAAGAACGATTGGTCCCGGCGGCAATCATTCCAGCCATCATGGACCTTGCCATAAAAAACCGTTTGAATATTGAAACGATCCTGTCTCGTGCCCGGGTTGATATTGCGGTAGAACAGAATTCGGGTGCGTTCCTCAGTGTCTCCCAGCAATTGAGAATTCTGGATGCCGCCTATGATGTTATGAACAACCCGGCGTTTGGTCTGCTGCTGGGGGAATCCATGCAGTACCATAGCCTGGATCTGGTGGGCCAGCTCATTGCAACCAGCCAGAATGTTCAAGAGGCATTGGATGAGTTGTTTCAGTTCAAGGATCTGGTCACGCCGTTTACACAATTTTCGCTGGACACCAACGGGCCCTATGCAGTGCTTTCCTATGATATCGAAAGTTCTTTAGTGGAAAGAAATCTTCATGTTCATTACGACCTGGTGGCCTCGACTATTGTTTCAGTTGCCAATGCGGTGATCGGTGCCGGCTTGCGCCTGAAGAAAGTCAGATTCGTGCATCAGCAGCCGGATTATCTGGAAGACTATCATCGTGTGTTCGGCAGACAGGTGGAATTTGGTTGCCAACGTAATGAGATTATCTTCGATCGCGCGCAACTGCAGGAGCCGCTGCTGACGTCGTACCCGGATTATCATGACGGGGTAAGGGCATTGGCCACTGAAAAGCTGAAATCCATTGAGAGCCGGGAGTCGCTTTCTGCCAAAGTAAGCTATTTCATCAGCAGCCACATGGGGGTATCTCCAACTTTGCTGGAGGATGTGGCTGAGCACTTTAATATGACGCCCCGAACCCTGCAGCGAAAACTGAAGCTGGAGAATACCTCTTTTGTTTTGATTCGCGATGAATGCCGGCACCGGCGCGCATTACGCGATCTGGCGGACCCAAGGGTTGAGGTGGATGGATTGGCAGAGACACTGGGGTTTTCTGATACCTCCAACTTTTATCACGCCTTTAAACGCTGGCAGGGGGTGTCGCCGGGGGCGTACCGCAAGCAGGCGTTGGGACAACGTGATGTGGATTCCTAGGTTGCCGGTTAGTGCGGTTGTTCACTGGACAGCTTTGAGTGCAACAGATTTTTAGCCTCTTCGATCGCGTTTCGGGTTTGGTCCGACAGCGCAGCCCCCAGTTGAAATTGGTTACCGGTGATGCCCAGCAGATAACAGGGTGGGGCGTTTTTTTTCAGGGTGGTCTCAAACAGAAACAGTAAACTTTCCGGTGTTACGCTGTGACTGGTGAACATGAGTTGGCTGCCGGTCTGTAACCTGCTCCAGCTTGTCGGGGATTCCTGATTCAGAACACAGTCTACGAATATGGCCATATCACAGCCGTCCAGATCGAAAATATGTTCCGGTTCCAGTTGGAAGTCGTAGATAAAACGGAAGCTCAGTTCTGCGTTCTGTTCTGCGGTACGGGTGAGGTTCTGTTCGGCCCACTGTTGCAGTATGTGGCCTGCTGCATCGTCACCCCGGTCCGGATTGCCAAAGAAAAAGACACTAACCAGCATTATGCAGCCGGCCGTCGCTGTTACGTTGCAGCGCACTGTGAATTTTTCCATCGGAGGTCTGCAGCTCAAGTCTCAGGGGCATCTTGCCGGCCGCATGGGTCGCACAGGAAAGGCAGGGATCGTAGGCTCGAATCACCACTTCAATCAAATTCAGGAGTTCCGGTGTCAGTTCTTTTCCAGTGAGGTGTTGTTGGGCCACTTTGCGAATGCTTTCATTCATTGCCTGATTGTTATTGGTGGTGGAAACAATCAGATTCGCCATGGTGACCTGGTCTTGCCCGTTGATCTCGTAATGATGAATCAGGGTGCCCCGCGGAGCTTCAATGACACCAATACCCTGCTGTTGCCTGGTGCCTTGGCCAAGCAGGTCATTGGAAAGCAGGGCCGGATTGTGCAACAGGTTTTTGATCGCCTCCGCGCAATGCAAGGCTTCAATCATGCGCGCCCAGTGATAGGCCAGCGGGGAGTGCGCTGGCGCGCCCAGAGTGCTGACAAAGTCCTGCCGGCAGCGTTCCGCCCGGGGGGTGTCAATGTACCGGCAGACGTTGATTCTCGCCAGCGGGCCGACACGATACCATCCGGTTTCCGGTGTTAAGTGTGAGAGGTAGGGGAACTTCATGTAACTCCATGATTTCACCTGCTCACTCAGCAATGCACGGTATTGATCGCTGGGTTGGCGGCGGATTTCATTTCCCCTGCGATCTATTATCCGGAGATCCCCATGGTAAAGCTCCAGTTGCCCCTTTTCACCGCTCAGTGCCATAAAGTTGGATTCTGTTGCGCCGAATGCCTCATGATAATCGCGATGGCTCAGAAAGAGGGTTTTGATGGTGGCAATGGTTGCCTCACACCACTCAATGATATCGTCCACCTGTGCTTTGAAGGGGGTGATTTTGTCGGCGCTCAGTGGCGCGTTCATACCCCCGGGCACGGCGGCAATGCCATGAATGCGTTTGCCGGAAACCGCTTCAATGATTTGCTGTCCGAATTTTCGAATTCTTACGCCCTGTAGCGCCAGCGTCTGGTGATTCTGAATCAGTGCAACAATGTTGCGCCTGGCAATATCGCTGTCGAATCCAAACACCAGATCCGGGGCTGCAAGATGAAAGAAGTGCAGGGCGTGGGATTGCAGTACCTGCCCGAAGTGCATCAGTTTACGCAAGGCCAGCGCACCTTCGGTGAGTTGATCAACACCGACGATCTGGTCGATGGCCTTGGCCGCCGCCAGATGGTGGCTCACCGGACAGATGCCGCATAAGCGTTGTACCACCAAAGGCAGCTCCCAGAAGGGCCTGCCCTGAATGAATTTCTCAAAGCCACGGAATTCAACAATGTGCAAACGGGCTTCGTTGATCTGATTGTTTTCATCCACCAGCAAAGTTACTTTGCCGTGGCCTTCTACCCGGGTAACAGGGTCGATGACGACACGCCGGTTCATCAGTCAAACCTCCTGTTGGGGTAGTCCAGTTGCGGTGGCCTGCCTTCCAATACAGCATTGATGATTTCCAGAAAGGCCGCCGCCGGAGGCGGGCAGCCGGGCAGGAAATAGTCCACCATGACTGCAGATTGAATCGGCAGGACCTTGTCCAGTAAGCGGGGTAATTCGGGATCGTTGGGAATCTGCGGGTCAACAACACCCAAGCCCCGGATATAGGATTCTTCCAGGCATTCCTGTAGCGAAAAATGATTGCGCATGGCGGGAACGCCGCCGTTGATGGCGCAGGCACCGACAGCAACCAGGATGGTGCAGTGGCGCCGGAATTGATGCAGAATTTCTTGGTTTTCCTCGTTGCATAACCCGCCTTCGATCAAGCCGATATCACAGTCCGATAGGGACTTGATATCGGTCAGCGGGGAGCGGTCGAATTCGATTTTTTCGATCAGGGGTATGATGGCTTCATCCATATCAAGAAACGACATATGGCAGCCGAAACAGCCAGCCAGCGAACAGGTGGCAACTTTGAGCTTGGCCTGCTTCATGAGGATCCGCCTCGCTCTTCTTTGCGCAGGTTGCCGATGTCATGGATGGGGTGGTGGTCATAGAGCCTTGTGCCGATCGGTTCCTGATAGTTGCCGGTTTTGGGAAGAATGCAGCCCACCGGGCAGATATGAGCAGCGCGATCATCAGCACCGGCGTTGGTGTCGCCCAGCAGGCCACTTGGACTGCGAAAAACGAGTTGCGTGTTCTGGCCGCGGCCGGACAGAGTATAGATGGCTTTACCATCATATTCTGCCGACGCCCGGCCGCACAGATCGCATTGGATGCAGCGATCCCGGTCGATGAACAGATCAGGATGGCTGCCATCGGTCTGGCGCTCTGGCATAAAGGGGTCGTAATGATAATGGGTCATACCGAGGTCGTAAGCCAGGGCCTGTAACTGGCAGTTACCACTGGTTTCACAGGTGGGGCAATAGTGATTGCCTTCGGCAAACAGTAGCTGAATCAACCGCAAGCGGGCTTTTTGCAATTCAGGCGTATTGGATTGCACCACCTGGTTTGATTCCGCCGGCTGAGTGCAGGCCGCGACCGTTTTGCCCTGGAGATGGACGATACACACACGACAGCTGCCGTGGGCAGAAAAATCCGGATGGAAGCACAGGTGAGGTAGGTAAATACCGGCGCGCTGTGCCGCCTGCATAATGGTTTCTCCCTTTTCGAAGCAGACGCTGACACCGTCGAGGGAAAATTGCAGATCATTGCTCATGGGCAGGCTCCCGTTGTAACAGGTTTAACACCGGCAGCCCTGCGGTTTTGCCCAGGCCGCAGTGACTGCTGTGCTGCATCAATTGCACCAGTTCCTGCATGTCTTCTCGGCTCTTGGCCTGCAGTGCGGGGTTGTGCTCGTACTGGTCCAGCAACTGATCAAGGGCGACGGTGCCCGCCCGGCAGGGCGTGCAAAAGCCGCAGCTTTCATGGCGAAAGAAGCGGGTAAAATGACGAGTGATGTTCACTATTGAGCGATCTTTATTGAACACCATGACTGAACCGCCACGGCCCGGGTTTTCGAAATCCAGCGGGGTATCGAATTGGTCCTCGAAAAACAGCGCACCGGAGGGGCCACCGATTTGTGCGCACAGCGTGTTGTGGGCGCCACTCAATTCCAGCAGGGTTCGCAGGCTACTGCCTTGCGCCAGTTCATACAGGCCAGGCTGTCTGCAGTCGCCGGAAACGCTGTGCAAACGGCTGCCCCGGCTTTTTTCGTTGCCTGTGTTTTTAAACGCGGCACTGCCCTGTTGTAGTATGTAGGTGGCGCAGACAAAGGTTTCCACATTGTTGACAACGGTAGGCTTGCCAAACAACCCCACTGTGCCGGGAAACGGTGGTTTATTGCGGGGAATTCCCCGTTTGCCTTCCAGTGACTCAAGCATGGCGGATTCTTCTCCGCAGATATAGGCACCGGCCCCCAGGTGAAGCTCGATATCAAAATCCTGCCCCAGGTCGCCGCTGTCACGCCAGCGCCGCAAACAACGTTCCAGATGGGTATAAAGATATACGTACTCACCGCGCAGATAAATGAATCCTGCTTGGGCTCCGACTGCCAGGGCCGCGATCACCATGCCCTCAATCATCTGATCAGCCTGTTCAGTCAGGTAGAAGCGATCCTTGAACGTTCCCGGTTCACCTTCATCGGCGTTACAGGTAATGTATTTGACCGGTTCAGCCTGTTGTTTGCACCAGTGCCATTTGAAGGCGGTGGGAAAGCCGGCACCACCCAGGCCCCGCAAACCCGCCTCGCCGATCCGATCAATGATTTGATCCCCGGTCATCCCGCGGGCCTGTGTCAGGGCCTTGCCCCTTTGATAGGGATAGGAAGTGAGTGGGCCTTTATGGTGCACCCGATTATCCACCGCGAACCAGGATCGGGGCCACTTCTGCAGGGGCACCCTGTTGATGATCAGCGCACAGAGCTCGTCCAGATTATGGGGGCCAAGGTGCGTCACCGGAAAACCGTTCACCAGTAACGAGACGGGGTGGTCGCTCAGTCCGATACAGGATGTCGTGTCAATACGGCAATCGGCGGAGCACAGCCTGTGCGTTAAGCTTTCCTGTAAAGATGTCAGCCCGGCATGGCGTTCAACGATGTTGTCAGCCAGTCGCAGGTGATAGCGGGGGGGCTTGTCCTGCTCCAGAAAAAAATAAAAGGACATCAAGGCACGAATATCGGTTAACGCAACCCCGGACTTTTGAGACAGCCATTCCTGCATGGGATTGGTTACGGCGCCGAAGCGCAGTTGCAGCAGCACCAGGCTTTGCAGAATGCGTTCGGGCGAAAACGGATGCGGGTGTTGTTGCAATAACATCTGCTCCGCCCGTTCGGTATTCCAATCCGGAAATGTGCTGTTGGGTACCAGCCACTCAGTGTCTCGTTTTAGCAAAATGATGCGGCCTCATTGACTCTGAATACGTAGGGTAACAAGGGTGACAGGGTAAATGAAGCTAACCGGTATGAATAGTGTGTGAATGTTCTCAATCGCTACGCAGGTGTTGTTTGCAAAATTCCGCCGCGCCCTTTATGGGAACATCCTGGGCGTGGCTTAGTGCCACCGGTATTGCCCTAAGCCGGTCAATATACTCATTTTTCTTATCAATAAAGTGTATGTGTTCCTGCTGTCTGAAGAAATCACCCAGTTTGGGGGGAATACCGCCGGCAACAATGATGCCCCCCCAGGCCAGATACTGCAGGGCGAGATTACCGGCTTCGGCGTACACCGCTTGTGTAAACAGTTGCATGCACTGAGCGGCTTTGCCGCTTGGGTCGGCCAGTGCACTGCTACCCAGGGTATCGTTATCCGGTGCGGATTCGCCCGGGAACAGGCTCTCATACAAGCGTCCGAATCCGGATCCTGAAAACCAGTTTTCCCAGCTGGGAGCGTAATCATGCTGTTGCCAGTGTCGATGGAGCAATTCCGCGCTTTGCCGGCTGAAGGGGGCGAAGGTTTTGTGTCCACCTTCAGTGCCCTGAATGATAAAGGTTCCCTGGTGGGGGATGATGCAGGCCTGACCCAGGCCGGTACCGGGGCTGATGACCACGACGGGCTGGTGAAAATTCAGACTTTCACCCCGGAGCATTTCCAGTCTGGCCCGGAGTGCCGGAGAGGTGAGCCCCCAGGCGGTGGCCTGCAAATCGTTCAGGACGGTGACGCGGGACAGATTATAGTGTCGCTGCAGGTGCTCACCATCAATCAGCCAATTGAGATTGGTCATTTGGCAGCGTATGGCGTTATCGACGGGGCCGGCCACGGCCAATACGGCAGCCGTGGGTGGGGGCTGCTGCCGGAGAAACTGCTCGATTACGGTTTCAAAACAGTCATAATCGGCATTCACCACCAGGCTCTCTGCGATCAGCTCGCCAGCCTGATTCATTAACGCCAGTTGCGTTTTGGTGCCGCCCACATCGGCCAGTAGTGCAATCATGTCGCCAACAAACTCCTGCTGTAAGTGCGCCGATTCTTGCATGCAATTGATCGCATTGATCGACGTCAAACGCTTTGAAATGATTGTTTGGTGAAATTCCAGTTTGCCATAATACTAGTACTAAATCTGCCAGGACTTAAGTCATGCCCGGAACACTCTATAGTATCGAAGTCCAACCCAAGATTCCCCAGGCTTTGCAGCGCCTGGATGAACTTGCCAATAACCTGATTTACAGCTGGGACCGGCAAATCCGGGGGCTGTTCTTTCGCCTGGATCGGGAGTTGTGGGAGCGTACGGGACACAACCCCAAGCTGTTCTTGCGCCGGATTGACCAACGCAAGCTGGAAGAAGCGGCGGATGATCCCGTATACATGCAGGATTACGCCAAGGTTATATCCATTTATGATGCCTACCTCAAAGCCAAAAGTAACAAGGTGGTGCGCAAGCTGATAAATCCGCAGTCGGATCTGATTTCCTACTCCTGCGCTGAGTTCGGTTTGCATGAAAGTGTGCCCATTTATTCCGGTGGCCTGGGTATTCTGGCCGGTGACCATTGCAAGGCGGCCAGCGATATGGGCTTGCCTTTTGTGGCAGTGGGCATGCTGTATCGCCAAGGTTACTTTACCCAGCAAATCGACAGCCATGGCAACCAGTTGGCGCAATATAAACCTTCCCGGTTTCTGGACTTGCCGGTGCAACCGGCACAGGATGAAACGGGAACTGCCATCCAGGTGAGCATTCAGGTGCCCGGACGTTCCGTTGATCTCAAGGTTTGGGTGGCCAGGGTGGGGCACAATCACCTGTATCTGCTGGACAGCGACCTGGCCAGTAACCAGGATGAGGATCGCCGCATCACGTATCAGCTTTACGGTGGCGACGCCACCAATCGGCTGCTGCAGGAGATGGTACTGGGCATTGGCGGGGTGCGGGCCAAGCGGGCCATGGGGTTGACCCCTTCCGTCTGGCACATCAATGAGGGGCATGCAGCGTTTCAGGTGCTGGAGCGGTGTCGCGAGTTGGTGGCTGGCGGCTTACCTTTTGCAGCGGCACTGGAAGCGGTGGCCGCCAATACGGTTTTCACCACCCATACGCCGGTGCCCGCAGGCCACGATATCTTTGATCATCGACTGATTGAATTTTACTTTTCCGAGTATGTTGCCGAACTGGGCATCAGTATGGAGCATTTTCTCAGTCTGGGCGCCAGCCCGGTCAACAGTCATGGTTTCAACATGACCGCCCTGGCACTGCGGGGTTCCCGTTATCACAATGGTGTCAGCCGCATCCATGGTCAGGTGGCTTCCGAAATGGAGCGCTATATCTGGCCTCAAATTGAGCCGGAAGAAAACCCCATCCGCTATGTTACCAATGGGGTTCACGTTCCCACTTTTCTGGCCAATGAGTGGGTGAATATGTTCGATCTGCAGTTTGGCGGTGGCTGGCGTACAGAGTTGCTGAACCCTGATTTCTGGCGTAAAACCTGGGACATTCCCTACCACAGCTTCTGGAGCGTACGGCAATCGCTGAAGGCCAAAATGCTGGAAGCGGTTTACGATCGCAGCGTGGAACAACAGCGCCGAAACGGTATCAGTGAATCGCAGATCCGGCGTCTGACCCGCTACATCAAGCCCCGCAAAACCGACATTCTCACCATTGGTTTTGCCCGTCGTTTTGCCACTTACAAACGGGCTACCCTCATCTTTTCTGATCGGGAGCGGCTCTCCCGACTGCTTAACGATCCGGAAAAACCGATGGTCTTGATCTTTGCCGGCAAGGCCCATCCCAGTGATCACCCGGGGCAGGAATTCATTCGTCAGATCCATCACTATGCCCACGATCCGGAATTTGAGGGCCGTATTATTCTATTGGAAGACTATGACATGGCGCTGGCCAGAAAGCTGGTTACCGGTGTGGATGTATGGTTGAACAACCCGGCTTACCCGCTGGAAGCCAGTGGTACCTCAGGTCAGAAGGCAGGCATCAACGGGGTGCTGAATCTGAGTGTACTGGACGGCTGGTGGGATGAAGGCTACAACGGTAAGAACGGTTGGGCGATCACGCCGCACGGGCCACAGTTTTCCCCGGATTTTCGCGATCGGGAAGAGGCCAATGAGCTGATGGATGTGGTGGAAAATGAAGTAATCCCCCTGTATTACGCACGTGATGGCCATGGTTTTTCCGTGGAGTGGATCGAGAAGAGCAAGAACGCCATGGAAACCCTGATCCCCGCATTCAATGCGCAACGCATGGTGATGGACTATGTCCGGGATTTTTACAACCCGGCCATTGCTCACGGTCAGGCGCTGTGGGGTAATGATTTCAGCAAGGCCAAAGAGCTGGCAGACTGGAAACACCGGGTGCGGGAGTGCTGGCCCCATGTTCACGCCCAACGCATTGATGAACCATCGGACACCATGTTCCGGGATGAAACCTTTGAGGTAAAGGTCGCCGTTGATCTGGCAGGCTTGTCCGCATCGGACATCACCGTGGATTGTCTGGTGGGAACGCTGGACTGGGATGGGCAGTTTGAGCGGCACTCCTGTTTTCAGTTGGGTACCGATGAGCAGCAGCATGACGGCAAGACGGTCTATTCGTTATCGGTCACCCTGGCAGACAGTGGTAAACAGTGCTACAAACTTCGAGTTTATCCCTACCACACCAGTTTAGGGCAGCGATTTGAAACCGGCGCCATGCTGTGGTTGTAGAGAGCTTTGCCCGGGTTAACCCGGTTGGCGTGAATACAGCACGTTGAGGGCTTTCATGCGGTCGGCAAGGCCTGCGTCTACCTGATCCCAGTGAAAGCGCCAGCGCCAATTGCCGTCCGTGGTGCCCGGTGTGTTCATGCGATGCTGTGCATCCAATTCCAGCAGATCCTGAAACGGCATCATGGCCCAGCGGGCGGGCGATGCCAGCGCGCTCTTGATCAGCGGCCAGGGCATGGGTTCGTTAGGGTGCGCGAAGTATTGGTTGATGCGCTCCCTGAGCGGTTCCGGCAGGCCCTGGTACCAACCCAGTGTGGTGTTGTTGTCGTGGGTTCCGGTATAAATGACGGTGTCACGGGTGTGATTGTGGGGTAGGTACGGATTCTTGCCATCGCTGTCAAAGGCAAACTGCAGAATCTTCATGCCCGGCAGGCCATAGCGTTTGCGCAGTGCAATCACATCTTCAGTGATGATGCCCAGGTCTTCTGCAATCAACGGTAGTTCGCTGCGTTCCGCCAGCAATGCTTCAAACAGTTCGGTGCCGGGTGAGGTGACCCAGCGACCGTTCATGGCAGTGGGTTCGTCAGCGGGAATTTCCCAGTACGCCACAAAACCCCGAAAATGATCGATGCGGATGGCATCGTACAGCTCCAGGTTATACTGCAGACGCTGCTTCCACCAGTGAAACCCCGATGTCCGGTGCGCTTCCCAGTGGTAGATGGGATTGCCCCAGCGTTGTCCGGTCGACGAAAAATAATCCGGCGGTACGCCGGCAATCACCTGAGAGCTGCCATCTTCATGTAGCTTGAACAGGTGACGATTGGCCCACACATCGGCACTGTCCGCCGAGACAAAAATGGGCAAGTCACCAAAAACCAGAATATCCCGCTCGTTGGCATACTGTTTCAGGCTTTGCCATTGGCGATGAAAAAGAAACTGTATAAATTGTTCCAGTTCAATTTCATGCTGGTGTTCTTTACAGAACGTCCGGATTGCGACCTCATCGCGATCTCTCAGTGGCTGGGGCCAGTGCTGCCAATGCCGGGGATACTGGTGCTTAATCACTGTAAACAGGCTGGCATCCTGCAGCCAGGGTGTGGCCTGCTGGTAGGCCGCAAATGCTTTTGCCAGTGGCTTGCAGTTGTTATCCTGCAGCCACTCAAAGGCATGAACCAGTGCCAGCCGGTGCTGATTTTGGGTTGCCACCGGCTTGTTGTAGACGGGTAATTCAAGTGCCTGAAGCTGTGCAATATCAATAAAAGAGGGGTTGCCTGAAAAAGCCGAGATGCTGTTGTAGGGGGAGCCATCCGCCACCGGGCACAGGGGGAGTATCTGCCAGACACCAAACCCGCCCAACTGCAACCAGTTGATCCAGTTGCAGGCCTCCTGGCCGAACGAACCATGGTGTTGTTTGCCGGGGAGTGAGGTGGGGTGAAGTATGACGCCGGACAGTCGCTGGTTGAGTATCCCCTTGGGCATGAATTAACCTTGCCCTCTGCGCATAACACCGTCGTTTTCCTGCGCGCCGCCACCACGGCTGATCACATGCTCCAATTCAGGTGGCGCCGGTTCATCCAGAAATCGATACAGATTCCTCAAGTGAGCCCGGTACAGCTGATCGAAGTCGGCCACGGATTCTGCCGGATTGTAATCGCCAAACCACCAGAACCAATCGGAGCCCTCGCAAATGGCCAGTTGCTCTTCTGCCCGCTGCGCGATTTCCGGTGCCAGCCGGCCACTGGCCATCACCCGATCGAAATCGTCTTTCGCTTTGCAGAGCAAATCCCAGGCTCTGTTTTTGGCGGGGTCACCAATCCAGGTGGAGAAGGTCCCATAGACCCAGCTGCCTGCCACCAACGAGGGTAGGCGCGTACTATCGTTGTGGTACTTCAGGTAATCCCTGAATGTGGTGAGCTGGATTTTGGGGTGCTCCACCAGACGGGAGTACAGCTGCTTCAGGAAGTGGTAACCATTGTGGGGGTAGTATTCCCAGCAGTTTTCACCATCAAGGATAATGGGCACCACGGTATCCTGCCGGTAATTGCAGGCTGAGCGGATATTCTCAATATGGTGGATAAGATTATTGACGGCGTCATGTTCGTTCCAGCCGGAATAGGTGAAGCCAATCAGGTCCGACAGATTGTCGTCCCGAAAGAAACAGGTCACTGAATTTTCCCGCAGCCGAAAGCCATGATGGATACACAGATTCTCCAACTTGTTGGCGTGTTTACTGTTTCCCAGCACACCGCCACCGCTGGCGGTCCATTGAAAGGGGATTTCCGCCAGCAGCTCCAGGGTCGCCTCGCTGAGTGCACCTTCTGATGGCCAGCAACCAACCGGCTTGAAGCCGAAGTGTTGCACAAAGGTGTCGATTCCCTTGCGCAGATGACGTATCGCTCGTTCACGGCCGTCGGGATAGCCGTCACGCTGTGGTAACAGCGCATCCGGCATGGCTTCAAGGGTGGATTTGAAATCCAGCATCAATGGCAGAATGGGGTGTTTGTCCGGTGTAACACTGATTTCCATCTGCCCGCTTTCAGCCAGATGGCGGTAACGGGGAACCACCGATCGAATCAGGGTATCAATCACACCCAGTAACTCACGACGATCCTTACTGGTAAAGCCTCTGGCTTTTCGAATCAGCCGCTGAATGGTTTCGTTCTCCATGCGCACGGTTTCACCCATCCACACCAGGTGATACCACACCAGCAGATCAAAAAAGAATTGCTCGTCCAGATAATTCAGGTAACCCGGTTTATGCAGAGCCTGGCGGGCGAGCTGCACCAGATCCCTGAATGGCGGAAATCGCTCGATCAAGCGCTTTTCGTTGGCGCGGATGCATTGCCGGGCAATGAACAGACGCAGGGATTCGGTGGGGCCGATGGTGGCCATGGCCAGCGTCGCCAGCAGACGATCATTAAAGGGTTCACCCTGATTGAAGTAGCGGTCAAATTGTTGAATGTAATCGTCTATTTGATCCAGCAGCACCGGAGTAAAGTTCACCACCACCCGGCTTTGGGGAACCTGCTCCACCACCGCCGCCATATCCGCGTAATCCTTGATAGCATGGAGATAGGTCCAGGGCAGGCGCACGTTGTGGGTGAATTGATCCTGATACTGCGGTTGATGCATATGCCAGCACAGAACCACATTCACCTTGGGATGATCATCGATTTTATGCGACATTGGAGAGTGCTTTTCCTAACATCTCTGAGGATACGAGAACAATGCCATTGGGTGAAACGTAAAATTGTTTGGCATCCTGTTCGCGATCGTAACCGATCACGGTACCGGGTGGGATTTTGCAGTCCCGATCAATGATGACCCGTCGCAGTCGGCAGTTGCGTCCAATTTCAACATTAGGAAGAATAACCGTGTCTTTTATTTTTGAATAACTGTGAATGCGTACGTTATTGGACAGCAGTGAGCGTTTAACCGTGCTCCCGGAGACAATACAGCCACCGGACACCAGTGAGTCCACCGCCATGCCGCGCCGGTTGTCGTCATCAAATACGAACTTTGCCGGCGGCAGTTGTTCCTGGTAGGTCCAGATCGGCCAGGTTTGATCATAGAGGTTCAGTTCCGGGGTTACCGACAGCAAGTCCATATTGGCATCAAAGTAGCTGTCGATGGTGCCGACGTCGCGCCAGTATGCCGTATTACCCGTATTGCTGTCTGAAAAAGGAAAGGCTGCCACCTTCAGTCGGCCCACCGCGTTGGGAATAATGTTTTTGCCGAAATCATGGGCGCTGTTGGTCAGTTCGGCGTCTTCAATCAACAATGTTTCCAGCAATTTTTTGGGGAAGATGTAGATCCCCATGGAGGCCAGGCTGACATCATTTTTACCGGGAACGGTGGCGGGTTGATCGGGTTTTTCCTGAAAGGTTTGCACCCAGTTGCTGCTGTCCACCGACATCACCCCGAACTCACGGGCAGCGGCAATCGGGACCTCTATGCAGCCCACCGTAATGTCTGCTCCTATTTCAATATGATGTTGAATCATAAGGGCATAATTCATTTTATAGATATGATCGCCGGCCAGGATCAGTACATAATCCGGGTGCACCATATCGATGATATCCAGATTCTGGTAAACCGCGTCTGCAGTTCCGGTGTACCAGGAATCTTTCACTCTTTGTTGCGCCGGCAACAGCTCTACGAACTCACCCAGTTCGGGGCGCAGAAAACTCCAGCCTTTTTGGATGTGGGTATTCAGTGAATGGGATTTGTATTGCGTCAGGATACTGATCTGGCGAATGCCGGAGTTGATGCAATTGGACAGCGGAAAATCGATGGTTCTGAATTTCCCCCCAAAAGGCACTGCGGGTTTGGAGTGCCAGCGGGTTAGGGATTGCAGGCGCGTGCCGCTGCCACCGGCGAGAATCAACGCCAGGGTGTGTGTCATATTGCCAAAATAGGGATGTGCCGATCCAAACATGATAAACCCGTATTGGTGCTAGATGTGGTACATCACCAAATCCACATAAATGGTAACTGACGATAATGGACATCTTACATGACAAGCATGCTACATTGCCCCATGCATTAACTGATCCAAATCAATGGTGCTGTCAGTCAATGAGTGATTCTCTGAAACTAGAACCAAACCGGATGAATTCAAAATAACAATCGGTTATATAACGGTATAGGAAGTTTGATGTTATTGTTTCTTCCTTTGCCGGCAGGGCTGATCGGATGTTTTGTGTGCGGCGTCCGCACAAGGTCCGCTATCCCGCACAAGGCTCGCTATCGCTATATAGGAATCAAGGAATCCATTGTTCTTATGACACTGAATCTGCCCCAATCCTCCCTTTCCAGCAGTCGGCAGCAGGATGTCCGGCGTATTCTAAATGCGCGTCATCATGATCCATTTGTCGTATTGGGAATGCACGGTGAAGGCAACTCCGCCGCGCTCACGGTTTTTCGGCCCCATGCTGATTCGGTTTGGATCACGCACGATGGCCAATGCACTCAATTGAAGCAGATAGGGGAGTCCGGGCTGTTCACCATTGAAGGGGGCGCGGACCGTTGGGGTAAGCATCCACTTATGATGGAGCGAATCGGCGATACAGAAACCCGGTTCATCGATCCTTATACGTTTTGGCCCCAACTGTCGGAACAATGGCTGCATCAGTTCCATCAACAGGAATGTTTTGATGCCCATCATGTGTTGGGTGCCCGGCGCTGGCAAGTGGATGACATTACCGGCACCCGTTTTGTGGTGTGGGCGCCCAATGCGGAACGAGTCAGCGTTGTCGGCGACTTTAATCATTGGGACGGGCGCATGCACCCCATGCGCAGCCGGGGACACAGTGGTGTTTGGGAATTGTTCATTCCCGGGTTTGAAGCCGGAGCGTTGTATAAATTCGAAATTCGTAACCGGCAATCCGGCGCGGTGGTGATCAAATCCGACCCCTACGCCAGGTTTTTTGAAGTAAGGCCCAATTCAGCCAGCCGTTATTGTGACCCTGAAGTGTACCAATGGCAGGATGATTTATGGTTGCAGAAACGAGCCAAAGCGGATTGGCTACACAACCCCCATTCAATCTATGAGGTGCATTTGGGATCCTGGCGACGGCAGGAGAACGGGGATTTCCTTGATTACCGTGAACTTGCCCGGCAACTGGTGAGCTATGTTAAAGCCATGGGGTTTACCCACATTGAATTGTTGCCGATTACGGAATTTCCCTACGATGGCTCGTGGGGCTATCAGGTAACCGGGTTTTTTGCCCCCACCAGTCGATTCGGCGCTATTAACGATTTCAAATATTTCGTGGATCATTGTCATTGTAACGGCATAGGCGTGATCCTCGACTGGGTGCCGGCGCACTTTCCCAAGGATGCCCATGGACTGGCCCGGTTTGATGGCTCCTGTCTCTACGAGCACGACGATCCGCAGCGGGGAGAGCACAAGGACTGGGGTACGTTGATTTTTAATTACGGCCGTAACGAGGTCAGGAATTTTTTGTTTTCCAGCGCCTGTTTCTGGCTGGAGGAATTCCACATTGATGGTTTGCGGGTGGACGCCGTCGCCTCCATGTTGTACCTGGATTATTCACGGGAGCCCGGCCAGTGGTCACCGAACCAATACGGTGGTAACGAGAATCTGGACGCGATTCATTTTATTCGACGTCTCAACGAAAAAGTCCATCAGCAGTTCCCCGGCGTACTGATGATGGCCGAGGAATCCACCGCCTGGCCACAGGTCTCGCGACCGGTGTATCTGGGTGGACTGGGATTCAGTATGAAATGGAACATGGGCTGGATGAACGATACCCTGCGTTATATCAGTCTTGATCCAATCCACCGCACTTATCATCATGAGCATCTCACGTTTAGTCTGTTGTATGCATTTTCAGAGAACTTTGTCTTGCCGTTGTCACACGATGAGGTGGTGCACGGCAAACGCTCGTTGTTGGAGAAGATGCCGGGCGATGGCTGGCAACAGTTCGCCAATATGCGGCTGCTGTTCACCTATATGTTCACACACCCGGGCAAGAAACTGCTGTTTATGGGGGGCGAGTTTGGGCAGGGGCGGGAATGGTGCCATGATCGGGCATTGGATTGGCATGTGCTGGAAAACCAATGGCAGCGTGGGGTACAGGCCGTTGTTCGCGATTTGAATGCGCTGTACCAGGGAATTGCGGCATTGCATCGATTTGATTTTGAGGATCGGGGCTTTGAATGGATTGACTGCCATGACAGTTCACAGTCGGTCATCAGCTACCTGCGCAAGAGTGGGGATGATTATGTGATTGTGATTCTGAATTTCACCCCGGTGGTGCGGGAGCATTATCGCATCGGCGTACCGCAGTTGGGGTTGTATCAGGAACGGTTCAATTCAGATTCGGTTTTCTACGGCGGCAGTAACGTATCCAATGGTATTGAAATACCCGCTGATGATATACCGTATATGAACCAGGCCTATAGTATTTCAATTACCTTGCCACCGTTGGCTGGAATAGTATTGAGCCTTGCCAGCTAATCACACACTGCATTAAGAATGGATCGGCCTTTCCATGAATATTCTGTTTGCCACCAGTGAGGCGTTTCCCCTTATTAAAACCGGAGGGTTGGGGGATGTGTCCTATTCCCTGCCGCGGGCCTTGCAGGAGATGGGCCATCAGGTGGCCTTGATTCTGCCGGGCTATCGCTCGGTAAAACACAAGCTGGGCAGACCGGATCGGCGCTATGCACTGGCCGATGAGTTCTTAAGGGATGATGTGCTGTTATCTTACTATGGACACAGTGCATTGGGATTGCCCCTGTATCTGGTGGAATCAGATTCTCTGTACGACCGGGACGGAGGGCCCTATGAAAGCGGCCCCGGCGAGGGCTGGTATGATAACGGTGACCGTTTTGCGCAATATTGCCGGGCCGTGGTCTGTTTGCTTAAGGGTGGGGCGGCAGAGATTCCACAGCGTTTTGATGTTGTGCACTGCAACGACTGGCAAACCGGGCTGATTCCTGCGTTTTTACAGCGCCTGGCGCTTCCCGTCAGGTCGGTTTTCACCATTCATAATCTGGCCTATCAGGGGCTGTTTGATCGCGGCACATTTGACTATCTGAAACTGCCTGATGAATGGTGGCATCTGGACTCACTGGAGTTCTATGGCAACTTCTCATTTCTTAAAGCCGGTATTGTTTACGCTGATTGGGTGACCACCGTCAGCCCCACTTATGCTTGTGAAATCATGCATGAGCCCCTTGCCTGTGGTATGGGTGGGCTGCTGCAGCATCACCGACACAAGGTGGTGGGTATTCTGAATGGGGTGGATTATGACGCGTGGAATCCGGCCACTGATCCGTACATTCGATTTCATTATGATCAACACTCGCTGCAGGAAAAAATCAACAACAAGCTGGAGATCCAGCGCAATACGGGGCTGCGCCTGAGTAAATCCACTCCGCTTATCGGTCTGGTGAGTCGTCTGGTTGAGCAAAAAGGGCTGGATTGGATTGTGAGTGCCATGGAAGCCACGCTGGGTGAAAAAGTGCAGTGGGTTGTGCTGGGTGCCGGAACACAGCAATACGAGCGGCAGCTACAGGCCTTGGCCCAGGCCAACTCCAAAGTGATCTCGGTGACCATCGGTTATGACGAATCTCTGGCCCATGGTATAGAAGCCGGTTGCGATCTGTTTGCGATGCCGTCACGCTATGAACCCTGCGGATTGAATCAGATTTACAGTCTGCGCTATGGTAGTCTGCCAATTGTAAGGCGTACCGGGGGCCTGGCGGATACGGTGATTGATGCCAGCGAGGATGCCCTGGAGCAGGGCTCCGCCACCGGATTCTGTTTTGAAGAGCCCAGTGCCCGCGCCTTCACCGAGACCGTGCGCCGCGCCATTGCCCTATACCGCAAGCAAAAAACCTGGCGCAAGCTGCAACAGCAGGCAATGGATCAACGCTTTGACTGGCAGCACAGTGCGCAAGCCTATCTTGAACTATACGAGCAGGAGTAGGGAATGGAGTACGACGTTGTTGCCATCGGCAGCGCCACCGTAGACCAATTTGCCGATACGGATTCGGAACTGATCCGGATCGAAACCCCGACCATGCAGGAGAAGCTCATCGCCTTTCCACTGGGCAGTAAAATTCTGGTGAAGTCGTTGAATCTGGCAGTGGGTGGCGGCGGTACCAATTGCGCGGTCACATTCTCCAGGTTGGGGCTGAAAACAGCTTATCTGGGCAAAGTGGGGGCGGATGGCAACGGGGATTTTGTTATTCGAACCCTGCAACAGGAACACATCGATTTCATTGGCCCCCGTGAGGGAACCACCGGCCTGTCGGTTATCCTGAACAGCTTTGCCAATGATCGCACCATTCTGGCATTCAAGGGGTGCAACAATAATTTGCACCTGCACGAGATCAAGCCATTTGAAACCCGGTGGGTTTACTTGGCCAGTATGCTGGGGGAAAGTTTTGACACCATCGTTTCCCTGTTGGCGGAACATGATTATCGGGTTGCCTTCAACCCCAGTAACTACCAGGCGGAACTGGGTTACAAAGCACTGCAGCCATTACTGCAAAAAGTGGAAATCCTGGTGATGAATCTGGAAGAAGCCTGCAAATTTTTAGGGCTTGTGTATCAGGAGCATCCAGCGGCCAAAACCTTACTGCAGCGTATGGCGCAATTGCCCCCCAGGATATTGGTCATCACCGATGGCAGCGAGGGGGTGCACGTGTATGATCGTAAACACTATTATCGCGCCTGGCCCAGAGAAGGCCTTGAGGTTCTGGAAACCACCGGTGCCGGTGATGCCTTTGCCTCCACCTTTACGGCGGCCTGCCTGCTGGATGAACCGATAGAGCAGGCTATTCATTTGGGAATGACTAACGCCGAGTCGGTGTTGATCCATCAGGGGGCAAAGGAAAAGCTGTTGTCCCGGGAAGAATTGTATCAACAGGCACAATCCTTCCAGCGCAAGATAGAAACGGAAGAACTGGACGCCGGGGAACCGGGGTAAGTCTGGATGGGGCAGGGCTCATGCTGAGCCGCCGCTGATACCGGTTACAGTTTGCTGGCCTTGGCCAGAAATTGATTGCGTTCATTGTGGTCGGGGATGTGCCGTGCCAGGGCTTCCACCAGGTCGGAGAGCGCAGGGTGCTGTTTACTCATCTTTTTCACCAGACGGCTGGCCAGGGGGCCCACATGAAACGCCAGCATGTCGGTGATTTGCTGCTGCTGCGATTCGGTGATGGCCGACGCCATCTGGGTGGGTTGGTCCGCCAGGCTGGTGGATCGTGCCTGAGCACCGCTGACGGATGCAGACAGCGGTTCCACCTGTGAAATTCCGCTTTTTTCCACGGACTGCATAAACTGACTGCGTTCATCCTCGTTGGGAATATGGCGGGTAAGGTTTGCCATCAGTTGATCCAGGCTGGAGGCGGAGCGGCTGTTCTTGCGTACCAGCAGTTTTGCCATAGGGCCCACATAGCGGGCAAGGGAATGTTCCAGTGACGCCAGCAGGTCATCACTCCACTGGGACGAGGAGAGGGCGTTGGTCTCCACCGGGGGTCTGGCTTCATAGTTCGCCGGTCGGGGGAAATGAGCGGTGGTGGCCTGGGTCAGGTCCATATCATCAATGGATTTCAACTGCTCGATGAATTGGGCGCTGGTCTGAAAGCGTTGTTTGGGATCAAGCTGCAGAGCGCGGCGCAAAATGGGTTTGATGGAACGGATGCTTTGCCCGGACAGGTGGCGCGCCCCATTCAACGCCTCCAGATTCTGATCCAGTGTCATTTCACGGGAAGGGCGTTCCTTGGTCAGCAGCTCAAAAAACAGGACACCCACGCTGTACAGATCTGACCGCGCATCCGCCGGTTTACCTTGCAGGCCTTCCGGGGACATGTAGTTGGGGGTGCCCACCATAAAACCGGTGCTGGTAAGATCCGAGGTATCCAGCCGGGCTACCCCGAAATCCGACACCTTAACATTACCGTTTTCCAGCAGGATGATGTTGGCCGGCTTGATATCCCGGTGCACAATGCCTTTTTCGTGGGCGTGCCCCAAGGCTTCCAGCACCTGGATGCAGATGTCGGTGGCGGAGGCCAGTGAAATAAAGGTATCACTCTTCAGGTGTGCCTTCAGTTCTATGCCTTCCACAAACTCCATGACAATGTAGGGTTCGCCGTCACTGCCAAAATCGAAAATGGTGACAATGTTGGGGTGCAGGCAACGGGCCGCCGCCTTCGCCTCCTGCAGGAAACGCACCTCCAGCTCGGCTCCCTGATCGCCCTTTCGCAGGTGCTCATGCAATACCTTAATGGCTACCGTGCGTTCGATCTGGCTGTCACAGGCTTTGTAGACGACGCCCATGGCGCCGCTACCTAAAATGCGCTCAATATCATATTTTGCGATGCGTTGTGGAGGCAAATGACGACTGCTCATGGTTAATCAATGGTTTCATCCAGCATCTGTACCGCGTTGCTCAGGCTGCGGTGCATGCGATTGAAAGAGCGGCCCAGGGACGATATTTCATCCTTACCTTTAACCGCTAATTCCTCAACGTTGAGATTGCCCAGGCTGATCTCGTCTGCCTTGCTGGACATGGCCTGAACGGGCTTGATCACTATAAAGTGTAGCAGCAGGTTGAGAATGATGGCGATGATGACAAAGATGCCAATCAGGGCACCCATAAAGGTGAGGAAGGTCTGGTCAGCCCGGGCCAGCGGCAGGGACATGGGAACGGACACCACCTGGGCGCCGATGGTCTCGTTCAGCTTCCAGCCGAAGCCGTTGCTGGAACCATAGGTATCGATCAGGGTCTGGGGCGCTTCGGCCGGTGTGCTGTGGCAGGCGAGGCAGCCGGGGTTGGTTATGGTGATAGGCCGGCTCAGGTAGAGCTGCGGTCCGGTGGGGGTTTCCCGCTCACCGATCAGTTCTTTCTCGTTGGCGTGATTGCGGAACCAGTTCACAATATCCGCTTCCCATTCAGTGGCCCGGTTAGCCGGGTTGGTGGGATTCAGCGTAGCTTCCTTGTAACTGTAATCCTCATGGGATTCCTGCAGTGTCTTGATGTACTGGGCTGCCGCGTAGGCCGGCACGGTTTGTGGAATAAAGCTGCGGCGCTGTTGGATTTTCAGCAAGGGCTTTACTTCGTTGACGGTGTACGCCCTGACGGCGATGGCGCTTTCCATCATGATCCTGGCCATGTCCAACACTTCCTCCCGCGCATTGTCCTGCAGAATTCGATGACTGACAAAGCCGGATACCAGCAGGCCGATGAGGGTCGTGGTGAAAAGAACAAGGTTGAACTTTAAGCGTAATCCCATGGGTTGCTCCGTGGCCTAACGTGCAGTAATGCGTTGGTTGCAGGTCTCCCAGGCAGCATAGGCCTGGGGGAAATGAGCAACCGGTATGGTTTGGGACCGGGTCTCGGTAACCGGCCAGGTGGGCCAGAATCCCAATGCAACCCGGACGCTCTCGGCAGTTTTCAAGGCATCGGTAAGTTGCTGTTTTTGCTTGGTGATGGCGATTTTAGTGTCTTTTACCACGGATTCCAACGGGATGTGGGTGCCGTTGCTGAGGAAAAGTCCGGTGTCCGGGTAGGTACTGTCAATATCGGATTTGGTCTGAATCATCCAGGCGCTGTTGGTGAGTTCCAGATACAGCGGGGTTTTACCGGCGCCATCGTCCATGGTGACCGCAACGGTTTTCAGGCTGCAATGATTCTGGTGGCCACTCAGGATCCAGGTGTTTTGTATGGTGATAGGAAGCTGATCCAGGGCAAATTGAATGGCCGTTATCTTCTGTTCAGTGGCAGCAGGCGGTGGAGTGTCTTGCGCAGCATCCAACGCTTTTTGCTGAGGTTGCTTTTCTGCCGGCGAGTCAGATGCGGGGCGTAAAGGGGGGTTGGTTCTCACCTTGGAGCGCAGCGTCGTATCGATCTTCTGCTCTGTTGGTTGTGTGGGTTGTGCCGGTTTGGCTGATTGGGTCCGTTGTGCCGGTTTGCGGGCGGCTGCTTCCTGGTCGCGTTTGAGCACCTCTTCAAATGGAATCGCCTTTGGCTCATCCCGTTGGCTTGATGTTTCCTGTTGGCCTGGTGTAGCCCGGGTGCCGGAATCAGATTGCCCTGCCGGCTCGGTGGCTGCCGTGGGGATGCTTTGGTCAGGGTGAGATACCGCAGGTTGTTTACCGGCGCAGCCGGATAACAGGCTGGAAGCGCATAGCAGGGATAAAGATATCGCGTAAACGACGGGCTTTGGTGCCAGGTTCATGGTGTCTGATCCGGTGAAAATGGGTGCTGATGAGAAATCTTATTATTGATATATAGTGGACAATCGGCGCACATTTGTAAAACGTAATAATGCACAGATCCTGCCCGCGATATCCAACAATCCCCGGATTTACAGTAATCCTTCCCGCTTTACTTCAAAGTATTTGTTGATCAGGGCCACGGGCATTGTCTGTGGGGTGCTGTTGACGGTGTGTATACCGGAATGATTGAACGACTGGGTAATGGCCTGGCGGCGTTCCAGATACAGCTTGGTTCCGGTATACAGCAGGGCATCCCGAAACTGGTGAATGGGCTTTTCCAGCAGCTCATGCAGCTCGGGTTCCTCCAGATTGGCAACCATCACCAAATGTTTTTTCTGCAACAGCGTCAGGGCGGGCTGCAGATCGTCGACGTTTTCATCACGGATGTTGGAAAGCAGTACCACCAGGGCCCGTTTCTGGTGGCGGGTCATCAGGCCCCGGATCGCGGTGTTGTAGTCGCTGGCACGGGTACTGGCATCCACATCGTAGACACAATTGAGAATCTTCGACAGGTTGGCGATGCCTTTGACGGGTTTCAGCCAGCGCTCATCGCCGCCAAAACTGAGCAGGCCAACGGCATCCCCTTGTTTGAGCGCGGCATAACTCATCAACAGCATCGCATTCAATGCATGATCCAGATGGCTGTGATCCCCGTCTTTGGAGCGCATGCGGCGTCCACAGTCCACCAGAAACAGGATTTGCTGATCCTTCTCGTCCTGATATTCCTTGGAGATCAGTTTGTGCCGCCGGGCGGTGGCATTCCAGTCAATCTGGCGCAGGCTGTCTCCCTGGCGGAATTCCCGCAGTTGCTGGAATTCCATGCCTTCACCCCGTCGCTGCTGTAAACGAATGCCCAGTTGGGACGATTGCTGCTCCATGGACATCATGGCGTAGTTGGACACTGCAGCAAAATTAGGAAACACTTTGACCAGGCTGCCGTCGCCCACCAGGACCCGCCGTTGCCAGAAGCCCAGGCTGGAACGCAGCAGCAGATCGGTCCGTCCAAAGTGGCGGTTGCCCCGCTGTCGGGCCCGTACCCGGTACTGAATTTCAGTGCCGCGATGGGGTTGCAGAGTGCAGTGTTGATGAGGGTGTTCCGCTTCAAAATCCGCGGGGTAATGATCATGGATCTCGATCGGCATTGGGCGGCGATAGCGGTGCAGAATCTGCAGCTCCACCTTGGACCATACTCCCAGTGCCAGGGATTCACTGTGGGCTCTGCGCACGGTGGGCAGCGGCGTACGGCGCACCATGATGCCATCAAACAGCAGCAGAAAGACCAGGGTGGCGCTGCTGATCTGCCAGATTTTCTCCAGTTGCGGCTGCCAGTCGGGCTGGCTCCATGGCCCGGGCAGCCAGTTATTCAGCGCGGCGGCCAGGCCCAGCAAGGTCCAACCAATGGCAAACCAGAACAGACGTTTGGTGGGTCTCATCAATAATCCCGTTACAGCCTGGGGGCTTCGACTTCCTGCAGCAACTGCTGCAGTGCCTGATCGGTTTTCAGGCCTTCAATTTCCATTTCAGCGGTGAGCGCCACCCGGTGGCGCATGACCGGCAGCGCCATGGATTTCACATCATCCGGGGTCACGAATTCGCGCCCCTCCAGCAGGGCATTGGCGCGGGCTGCTCTGATCAGTGCAATACTGGCCCGCGGCCCGGCTCCATGGGCAAAGCTGTGCCACTGGCGGGAACTGCGGGCAATGCGTACCGCATAGTCGAACACAGCATCGTCCACCTGAATATGGGCGGTGATGTGTTGCAGCCTGGGAATGTCCGCTGCGCTCACCACTGACTCGATGGCGGCCACGCTCAACGTATCCTGCACCTGCCCGGTGGTAACCTGTTTTACCAGATCCTGTTCCTCCCCTTCGCTGGGGTAGTCGATCAATACCTTCAGCATGAATCGATCCAGTTCGGCTTCCGGTAACGGATAGGTGCCTTCCTGTTCGATGGGGTTTTGAGTGGCCAGCACCATAAATGGCGTGAACGCCGGAAATGCTTTGCCTTCAATGGTGATCTGTTTTTCCTGCATCACCTCCAGAAGTGCAGCCTGGGTTTTGGCCGGGGCCCGGTTAATCTCGTCGGCCAGCAGCAGGTTGCAGAACGCCGGACCTTTGCGAATCTTGAATTGCTCGCTTTTCATATCGTACAGGGCATGGCCGGTTACATCCGCCGGCATCAGGTCCGGGGTGAACTGAATGCGGCCAAACTGGCCCTGAAAGCATTTGGCGAGGGATTTCACCAACAGGGTTTTACCCAACCCGGGTACCCCTTCCACCAGTACATGGCCCGAGGCCAGCATGGCGATGAGTACCTGGTCAATGACCTGTTGCTGGCCCACCACCACACGGGCGATCTGTTGCCGCATGCGTTGTACCAGTTGGATCGCCTCATTCAGAGAGAGGGCCTCGGTTGGCTCCGTCATAATGCATTCCTTATGGTTTGTAATTGAGCAATCAATTCCGTCCAGGGGTGTTCCCGTTCCGGTGAGGGGGCTGACATAGCCAACTGGATCTGATGGGGGTCCAGTTGGCTGTGGTGTGCGATCAGTTCGCAACAGCGGGCCTGCTCCTGGTCAAAATTCAGGTTATGATGCTGCATCAGCAGCGTCTTGATGTCGTTGCGCAGACTCTCCACCATGTTGCCTGCCCGGTGGTGGTTCCAGTCAAAGCGGGTTGCGGCCTCGATGTGTTCCAGCAGCTGGCGATGTTCATTGCCGGGATCAGGCTGCAGGGGCCCGAAACGCACCCAGCGTCGCCAGCCCCAAAGAATGAGCAGGCTGCCGATCCCAATCAACAGGTATGGTGCGGTACGCCAGAGTTTATCCAGCAGGTTTTCGCTTTCATTGCTGCTGACGAACCAGATGGTGTCGTCAGCCTTCACCAGCTGCCAGAGAAAATAGGCGTGATCGTAATCACCGATACGGTCGTTATGCCAGATGGAGGTATCCATCAATACAGTCAGTTTGCCGGCGCCGACCCGGTATTGTAAAACCGCGTTGGGCCAGGTGTTGCCGGTGTGTTCCGCCTCGCCGTATTCGTCATCCAGTGAGTAGAAGCCGTAGGATTCCACCTGCAGCCACTCGCCGTTCCACTTCACGTCGAACAGGTTATCGTAATTGGTGAAAGCGCAGGTTTGCGCCGCTGCGGCTTCGCTTTCATCCTGAGCGTCAGTTTCAGTTTCAGTTTCGGAATCGAACAGTGCTTCCGGTATCGCGACCTCTTCTGCGTCTGTGTCGTCCTCTTCCAAGTGATAAAGCCGTACACCGTAGTCGTCAAGAAACGGGTCAGCGAATTCCTGTTCAAAATCCCATTCCTCCAGGGCGGTAATGATCAGGTGGCCCCCGTCGTGGACCCAATTCTCCAAGCGTTCGCGGGTGGCTGGGTTGGAAACGGTGCTGGCATTATGCAGTACCAGCCCATCGTAGGGCTGTAAGCGTTCAAACACCGGATGCAAATTGAAGGAGCGATGAGACTCCTTGTTCTGGGTTTCCAGCAGGGTTTGCGCTGCGTGCCAGGGGTTGAATGACACGTCCAGTTCCGGGCCGGAATCCCATTGATGGGTGTAGCGTTCCAGCTTGGTGGATAGCCAGTAGCCACCACCGGCAAGGATCAGCAGGCAAACCGCGATAAGGAGGATGCTGCGCCGATTCATCCAACCGGCTCCTGCTGGTCAAAGCGGGGCCAGGCTGCGCAGAGTGCGTTGAAATCCTGCTCACTCAAGGGTTGGTGTGCATAGGCCAGCGCCACCCAGTGCTGGGTCAGGCTTTGGAAAAATTCACCGCGGTGTTGAGGCTCATGCTGCAGGCACAGCCGCAGGCACTCCTGTTCGGTGTGACTGCTGTTCAATGGCAGGTGACGTTCGTGTACCAGGTAGGTGAGGGCTGCCCGGTACAGCAGGCTCAGCGCCGCGCGGAACTGTTGTTGTTGCCACAGGGTTTGGGCGGCGCTGATGATGTCATCCGGCAGCGAATCCTGACTGAGTTCCAAACCAAATAAATGACTGGGAGGTGGGGCTTGGGTGCGGTTATCGAAGGCAACGTCCGGGGCTCGGATGTGGCGAAAGCGATACACCAGGTAGGCCAAAACGGCAATCACCAGACCCCATAGCACGATCTCCAGGCCGTTGATGATCCAGGTCACCAAAGACCCGGCATCCTCAACGCCGTTGAATCCTTCCAGCTGTTTCACGATCCACTTGCCGAATCGGGCCAACCAGCTGCCGTCTTCCTCCGGCTCTTCCGCTGCGGGCTTGTCGATCCAGCGCCAGCGTTGTTCTTCTTTGATTTCGTGAAAGGCATCGCCCTCAAGAATTTCAATGATCTTCTGTTGGGTTTGCGCCCGGTCCAGTTCCGCCCGGGCCGGTGTCGGCAGCGCCGTCAGGCTGCCCAAAGCAGTCAGCAGCAGTACAGCCATGGCCAGTGATTTTCCCGGTTTCACGTAATCACTGCTCAACTGGCGAAAGGTCAGTTCAATATCCCAGGCTTCCAGCCAGGTGCGTCGGTTGATGTACAGCATGAAGCCACCGCAGACATAGAAGGGGGCCACCAGAGTCATGGCAACGAAGCCGGCAAGGGTGATGGTGGGAAACAGCAAAGGGCTGGACAACAGCATGCTGAATTCAAAATCGATGTCCATTTCCATGGGAATGAACATCCAGGCTGTGCTGAATACGGCAAACACCAGAATGCTTTCGATGCTGTGACCGGCGAAGGTGAGCCACAGGCCTGACGACCCGGCACCCCGGTGCAGCGTGTCGAGCCGTTGCTGCCGACGTTTACCGGTCAGTTGTTCCAGCTCGCCCACGGGCATGTTGAACGAGCGTGAAAAGGCCAGGCGCTGGGTGATCAGTTTGGCGAACCATTGATGCAGGGCAACGCTGCGGCCGTGGCGCAGCGTGTGGCGCCAGTGCACATGGTCATCGAACAGTTTTTCCGAGATGTAACGCAGTTGAATGGATTCAAACAGCGGCTTCAACCACCATATGAGTAACAGTGCCCATAGTGGTTGATCCATAAAAATCAGATAGCTCACCACCATCACCGGCAGTGCGGGTACCAGCCACAATAAAACCAGCGGGATGAACCAGCGGCGAGCCATAACAAAGCCCAGATCAATGGCTTCATAGGGATTGCGGGGCCGCACCTGGACACTGATTTTACTTAGGTTCATGGCGAGCCCCCAGACCAAAGTAAGACAGTACCAACAACCAGAAGCAGGCCCCGGCTGTGTATTTCGCGGTATTGGACAGATAACTGCTGGATGACCAGAACGCCTCGACAAAGGCTGCGATCAACAGCATAAAGAAAACCCCATAGACCAAGGGCATGGCGGCTCTGGCAGCCTGAATCAGGGATTGCTTGCGGCTCAGGCGCCCGGGGCACAGCAAACCGTAGCCCAGCTTCAATCCGGCGGCACCTGCGATGGCGATGCCGGTCAGCTCGAAGGCGCCGTGGCCCACCACAAAAGGGAAAAACGTATCGGTGTAGCCCAGTTCGGTGAGATATCCCATGACCGCCCCGATGGCGATGCCATTGAAGAGCAGATTAAAAATAGCGCCTGCTCCCAGCAGAAAACCGCTGGCAAAGGTCTGGAAGCCGATGCCGATGTTGTTCTTGATGTAGAACCCGAACATGGCAAAATCATCAGCGGTGGTACGCGTCGACTCTGTGCGATGTTTGCTGGCGGGATCATACATCTCGGTAAAATCCCGCACCGCGCCTTCCGGATACACGCTGTACACCAGGCTGGGTTCGAAATAGGTGAGGGTTGCCATCACCAGCAATGAGCCAAAAAATAACAGGCTGGCGATGGCAACGAAGGTGAACTCACGGCGTACTGCCGCGGGAAACCCCAGCAGAATGAAGTACACCATGTTGTAAACAATGTTGGTGTGGCTTTGATACAGTTGTTGATGGCCCCGCAGGGCCAGCTGATTCAGGCGATCAATCAGATAGGGGCTGTACTGGCGCTCCTGCGCCAGGGCCAGATGATGGCACACCTGCCGGTACTGTTCGGCAAAAGCGGATACATCCGCAGCTTTGTGGCTGCGTTTACGGGATTCCAGCGCGCTGAGGCTGGCTTCGAAAGCCTGCCATTTGTCCTGATAGTGGGTTTCAAACAATTCCTGCTTCATCGTCCGCCTCTCAGCCAGGTGGCAATGCGGACAATGTAATCTACCGCCTCCTGGTTCTGGTGTTGAAACACCGGCTGCAGGTGATTGGCCAGTTCCTGTTGTCGTTCCCGGGTGAGGGTGCTTTGCCGCTCCACAAAGGAGAGCATGGCCCGTTGTTGTTTTAAATTGAGTGCCACCGGCGGCGGAGCGCTGCGGCTATCCGGCCATTTGGGCGCGGGCTTGTACTGATCCCGATAAACCACCACGGTGCCCGCTGCCAGATCCCCAATGCGCTTGAAATCCTGATTTAGGATCATGCTGATCAAACCGGTAATATACCCCATGGGCAGAAAGTCTACGATCCGCAGAAAGTTGCGTACAATTGAGGCAGACCAGCTTACCGGTGTGCTGTCGTCATTGACCACCGCAATGTTCATGGCCTTCTTGCCCGGTGTCTGACCCTGGTTGAGCACTTCAAAAAGCACAGGGTAGAACCATTCCAGCACAAAGGTGATGATCAGCCACAGGGCCAGGCCAACCTTTCCCAGCAGTGCCAGCACAATCAATAATGCGATCTGCACACCGGTACGTATCAGGGTATCAATGGTGAATGCAAGAATGCGCACCAGCGGCCCGGCGATGTGAATATCAAGATCGATGTTTTCCGGTGTTTCCAGTTTCCGGTATGTATCCAGCATGTAACCTAACTAATATTTTCCAGGCGCGCGTAATAGCGGGCGGCCATCATCGCTGCGCAGAATACCCCAATGGTCAGTATGGTCTCCAGCAACCCCACAATCCCCAGTATAGAAGGTAATGCGAAACTGCTCATAACACCTTGACAAAAGTAGAGCAAAATAACGAAGCAAAACCAGATGAACACCTTGGGCTTGCGTGCCAGGATGCCGGGGATGAACAACGCCAGCGGTATGATGTGAATGGCGATAATGGTAATGAAATGCTCGGCCGGAATCAGCAGGGTGCGCCATAGTACCAGCAGCACGATCAATGCGCCCAGCAGGGTCAGGGTCAGGGTGCGGCAACGTTCTGCTTTAGTGCGGAGGATATCGGTCATGGCGATCCCTTCAATTTGCTGGCCAGCAGGGCAACCCGCAAACCCAGTGCCTGACACAGAGCGGATTCATGTTCATCCAGCGGTTGACCACTGTTGGCGCCCGCCCAGTGGCTGGCACCGTACGGGGTGCCGCCCGCTCTGGTTTTAGTGAGCCCTGCTTCGCTATAGGGGATGCCGGCAAACACCATGCCATGGTGCAGCAACGGCAGCATCATGCTCAACAGAGTGGACTCCTGTCCGCCATGGAGGCTGCTGGTGGAGGTGAACGCCGCAGCGGGTTTATTCACCAACGCACCTTTCATCCACAGCGAACTGGTGCCGTCGAGAAAATATTTCAAAGGGGCTGCCATGTTGCCGAAACGGGTTGGTGATCCCAAGATGAGGCCGTCGCAGTTGGCCAGGTCATCCAGCTCTGCATAGATGTCACCCTGATCGGGAATGGCCGGTTGGCTGGCTTCGGTATCCGGTGAGACCGGGGGAACCGTGCGCACGATGGCTTCGGCACCAGAGTGCTGTTCCACTCCCCGTGCCACCAGTCTGGCCATGGTGCGGGTATTGCCGTAGCGGCTGTAATACAGTACCAGGATGCGGCTGCTCACAGAATTTCCAGCACTTGTTCCGGTGGGCGCCCCAAGGCAGCTTTGCTGCCGTTCACCACGATGGGCCGCTCAATGAGTTTGGGTGTGGCGATCATGGCAGCAATCAGTTCGGCGTCGGACAGGTCCGGGTTATTCAGGCCCTGGGCTTTGTACTCGGCTTCCTTGGTGCGCATCAGTTCACGGGGCTTCTTGCCCAGTTTTTTCAGCAGCGCTTGCAGTGTTTTGGCATCCGGTGGTGTGTCCAGGTACAGAATGATTTCCGGCTCAATGCCTTTATCCTGCAGTAGCTGCAGGGTTTCCCTGGATTTGGAGCAACGTGGGTTGTGATAAATCTTGGTCATAGGATTGTGGTCAGTGGTGTGTGATATGCTTGTCTTTATAACGGTTTCTGATGGGCTATTGTATAGAGTAATGGTCCGTTAATCACCCGCTTCGGTGAGGAGTTGATTTGAACGAGTTAATGCAGGCATGGCGGCGCTTTAGCAAGTTACCCCCGGTGGCCTTTGTGGTGTATGTGGGCAAATCCTATATGCAGCATGAGAATCCCCGTTCCGCCTTTTATCTGGCGTTCACTTCGCTGTTTGCGGTTGTGCCCATGATGACGGTGGTGTTTTCCATACTGGCCCTGATTCCGGAACTCAAGGGTATGGAAATGAAAATGCAGAACTTTATGTTTGAGCATTTTGTCCCGGCCACCGGATCTCAGTTGCAGGAGCATCTCCATGGTTTTGCCCGGCAGGCGGCCAACCTCACCAGCATCGGCGTGGTCATGCTGTTTGTGACCTCGGTGTTGATGTTGCGCAAGATTGAAAGTTCATTCAACACCATCTGGCACGTCACTGAAATCCGCAAGGGAGTTAACGGTTTTCTGTTGTACTGGGCGTTGCTCAGCCTGGGGCCGGTGATGATGGGTGGAGCGTTCGCCATATCTTCTTATCTTGCCTCCCTCAAGATGGTTTACGATATGGTGCCGCTGGCCGGCACCCAGCAGTTTGTGCTGGCCCTGCTGCCGATTCTGATGAGTGGCCTGGCGTTTTCTTTGGCTTATATCGCCATTCCCAATACCAAAGTCCCCATTCGCCATGGTTTGCTCGGTGGCTTGCTGGCAGCGGTGATGTTTGACCTGGCGCGGCGCGGTATGACGCTGTTTGTCAGTATGTTTCCCACCTACCAA